>LNFM01001258.1_pt1 | contig 135964 bp, 120 predicted proteins | sample 596031 | NCBI WGS metagenome assembly LNFM01 (sample SAMN04254537, study PRJNA301005) | activated carbon metagenome | isolation source: dual media filters at the Ann Arbor, Michigan drinking water treatment plant | place: USA: Ann Arbor | reverse complement strand
TTCTTTCAGGCCTTCCAGGCCGAACTGGCGTCGTTCAACACCCAGGACGACACCCGCGTCTGTCTGCTGACGCCGGGACCGCTGAACGAAACCTATTTCGAGCACGCCTATCTCGCCCGCTATCTCGGCCTGCTGCTGGTCGAGGGCGAAGACCTCACGGTGCGCGACGACGGCGTCTATATCCGCACCGTGTCCGGCCTGCGCCGCGCCGAAGTGCTGCTGCGCCGCCTTGACGCCGACTTCGCCGACCCGCTGGAGCTCAATGCCGCTTCACGGCTCGGCGTTGCCGGGCTGGTACAGGCGGTGCGCGACGGCAAGGTCACCATCGTCAACGCGCTCGGCGTCGGCCTGGTCGAGGCGCGCGCCATGCTGGCGTTCCTGCCGGCGCTGGCGCCACAGGTAATCGGCACCGAATTGAGCATGCCGAACGTCGCCACCTGGTGGCTCGGCAGGCCCGACATCCGCGCCGCGATGATCGATAAACTCGACAGCATGGTGGTGGCGCCGGCCTTCACCAACTACGTGCCCAACGTGCCGCTCGGCGACGGCGTGCTGGCCGGCGATCTGGATGCGCGGCAGCGCGCCGACCTGATGCAGGCGATCGACGATCGCGGCGTCGACTACGTGTTGCAGGAAGCCGTGACCCTCTCGACCATGCCGGTCTGGCGCGACGGCAAACTGCAGCCGCGGCCGTTCACGCTGCGCCTGTTCCTCGCCAAGCTCGGCGACCGCTGGCAGATGATGCCCGGCGGCTTCGTCCGCATCGCCGACAGCGCCGACGCCCGTGCCGTCAGCCTGCAAAGCGGCGGCGCCACCGCCGATACCTGGGTGCTGGCCGAGGGGCCGGTCGGCGAGACGACGCTGCTGCCGACGCCCGAGCGCATGCACATCCAGCGCGCGACCGGCGCGCTGCCGAGCCGCGCCGCCGACAACCTGTTCTGGGTCGGCCGCTATCTGGAGCGCGCCGAGGCGACGCTGCGGCTGGTGCGCGCTTTGATCAGCCGCGCCGCCGAGTCCGACGAGGCGGCGATGCCGGTCATCATCAGCATCCGCGACCTGCTCGGCGCCTGGGGCGCCGCGCCGGAAGACGCCGGTCCGTCGCCCGCCCTGATCGCGCGGGCGGCGCTGACCCATGACGAGCGCGGCGGCGCACTGCCGCAACTGGTGTCGGCGGCCCGCATGTCGGCCTCCGCGATCCGCGACCGTTTCTCGCCCGATGCCTGGCTGGCCTTGAACGATCTGGTGTCCTGCATCGAAGCGCCGCTGCCGATCGGCCCGACCGAAAGCGCGATCGTCGAACGCGTCGAGGCGGCGCTGCGCATCATCTCGTCGTTCTCCGGACTGGCGCAGGAGAACATGACGCAGCTTGCCGGCTGGCGTTTCCTCGAGCTCGGCCGCCGCATCGAGCGCGCCATCCTGATCTGCCGCAGCGTGCGCTGGTTCACCGATCCTGACGCGCCGGACGACGGGCTCGACGTGCTGCTCGAACTGGCCGATAGCCGCATCACCTACCGGCAGCGTTATGTCATGGTCGCGGCGCTGGCGCCGGTGATCGACCTCGTCATGCTCGATCCGAACAATCCGCGCTCGGTCGCCTACCAGCTCGACCGCATCGAGACGCATCTGGCCGAACTGCCGAGCCGCCATGCCGCCGGTCGGCTGTCGCCGGTACAGCAGATCGCCGTCTCCATCGCCACGCAGCTACGCACCGCCGACGCCACGACGCTCAATGCCGCGACCATCATCGAGATCGAGAGTGGCTTGATGAAACTGTCGGAGGCGATTGCCTCCTATTACCTGACCCACAACGAACGCACCGACGCCGACACCGCCTGGGCGACAATGGCATGATCTACGACATCCGCCAGACCACGGTGTGCAGCTACGCCTCGCCGGTCGCCAATGCCCGGCATGTGCTGCGGCTGACGCCGATCAACCGGCCCGGCCAGCGCGTTACCGTCACCACCCTGCAGATCGAGCCGGAGCCGGCGCTGCGCCGCGAGACGCAGGATTTCTTCGGCAATCGCATTACCAGTATCGCGCTCGAGCAACCGCACGACGAACTGACCGTGAAGATGGCGGCGCGGATCACGGTCGACGCGCTGGCGGCGGCATCGCCGACACCGGCCTTCGAGGCGGTGCGCGAGGCGGTGTTCGCCAGCGCCGATATCGGCCCGGACGCGCCGGTGCATTTCCTGTTCCCGAGCCGGATGGTGTCGCTCGACCCGGAAATCCGCGACTACGCCCGCGACAGTTTCCCGCCGGGGCGCCCGGTGCGCGACGGCGTCATCGACCTGATGCACCGGCTGAAAGCGGACATGACCTACGACGCCGACGCCACCACGGTGACAACGACGGCACCGATGTCGTTCGCGCTGCGCCGCGGCGTCTGCCAAGACTTCGCCCACATCATGATCTCGGGCCTGCGCGGCCTCGGCCTGCCGGCGGCCTATGTCAGCGGTTACTTGCGTACCGTGCCGCGGGAGGGCGCCGCCGGGCTCATGGGCGCCGACGCCATGCATGCCTGGGTGCTGGCGTGGTGTGGCGAGGACACCGGCTGGGTCGGACTCGACCCGACCAATGACATGCTCGCCTCCGACGACCATGTGACGCTGGCCATTGGCCGCGACTATGCCGACGTGGCGCCGATGGACGGCGTCATCCTGATCTCCGGCGGCCAGACCATCGACGTGTCGGTGAATGTGATCCCGGTGGCGTGACGATTGCGCCTATAGTCGAACGGCGGCTGTAAAGCGCCGCGCGGGAGCGTTGCCGTGATCCGGCTCAATATCCACCACAAGACCACCTACCGGTTTCGCCAGCCGGTCAGCCTTGGGGCCCACCGGCTGATGCTGCGGCCGCGCGAAAGCCGCGATCTTCGCGTGGTGTCGTCCAATCTGGCGGTGACACCGGCCGCCACCGTAACCTGGGCCCATGACGTTGCCGGCAACGCGGTCGCCACCGCCAGCTTCGGAGTCATGACCGATGTTCTGGTTTTCGACAGCGTTGCCGAGATCCACCTCGACGCCCCCGCATGGCCGGTATTCGACATCGCGTTTTCAGCGATCGAATATCCGTTTCTCTATTCCAATGACGAATGGACCGACCTCGGCGCGCTGGCGGCGCCGCAACACGCCGACCCATCCGGGCGGCTGGCGTCATGGACGCGCGGCTTTATCCGCAGCAACCCGACCGACACGCTGTCGCTGCTCAAGGACCTGAGCGCCGGCGTCTCGCAGGCCATCGCCTATCAAAGCCGCGACGACGAAGGCACCCAGTCGCCGGTCGAGACGCTCGACCACGCCTGGGGCTCATGCCGCGACTTCGCGGTGCTCTTCGCGGAGGCCGCGCGCAGTCTCGGGTTCGGCGCGCGCATCGTGTCCGGCTATCTCTACAATCCGGATCAGAGCCTCACCGGCTCGGCCGGCGCCGGCAGTACGCATGCCTGGGCCGAGGTCTATCTGCCCGGTGCCGGCTGGATCACCTTCGATCCAACCAACCGCTCGGTCGGCGGTGCCAACCTCATCCCGGTCGCGGTGGCGCGCGACATCCGTCAGGCGATGCCGGTCGCCGGCAGCTTCATCGGCGCCAGCGATGCGTTCGAGGGAATGGGGGTGGATGTGTCGGTGACGTCGTGAGCCCCGATATTGTCCGGCATCCGGATCGGCTATACCAAGGCCGGTATGGTCTCGAAAGCTGACGCGATGCAAAGTCCCATCGACAGCGAGGAAAGCCTCGCGCGCATCCTGCAACTGGCGCTACGCGCCGGCGAGGCCATTCTCGAGGTCTATGCCACCGACTTCGTCATCGACCACAAGGCCGACGCTTCCCCGGTGACCGAAGCGGACCGCCGCGCCGAAGCCATCATCCTTGCCGGACTGGGCGAGATCGCACCCGATGTGCCGGTGATTGCCGAAGAGGAAGCCGCCGCCGGCCATCTGCCGGATGCCGGCGATGTCTTTTTTCTGGTCGATCCGCTGGATGGCACCAGGGAATTTCTGGCGCGCAACGGCGAGTTCACGGTCAACATCGCCCTCATCCGCAACGGCAGTCCAGTCATGGGCGTGGTCTACGCGCCGACGCTGGGCACATTGTTCTGCGGCAAGACCGGCGGCGCCTTCAAGACGCAGGTCGTCCAGGGCAAGACCGAGCGGCTGCAACCCATTCATGTGCGCCGTGCGCCGCCGCGGCTCGACGCCACCGGCAGCCGTACACTGGGCGCCGCCGCCTGCGAAGACTGGCTGAAGCGTTTTCCCGACACCTCGTTCATTGCGATCGGCTCATCGCTCAAGTTCTGCATGGTGGCGGAAGGTGCCGCCGACATCTATCCGCGCTTCGGCCGGACCATGGAATGGGACACCGCGGCCGGCGACGCTATCCTGCGTGCCGCCGGCGGCCAAGTGGTGACGCTCGATGGCAAACCGCTGGCCTACGGCAAGCGCGCCGACGGCTACGCCAATCCGCATTTCGTCGCCTACGGTGATCCCGACCTCGGCCCCGCCGTCAGCCGGCCGATGGAGCAAGTCCGGTGAACGCCGCGACCGACCGCATGACCCACCTCAAACGGCTGGAGGCGGAGTCGATCTTCATCATGCGCGAGGTCGCCGCCGAATTTAAAAAGCCGGTGATGCTCTATTCGATCGGCAAGGACTCTGCCGTGATGCAGCATCTGGCGATCAAGGCGTTCTATCCATCGCCGCCGCCGTTCCCCCTGCTGCACATCGACACCACCTGGAAATTCCGGGAGATGATCGCGTTCCGCGACCGCATGGCACAGTCGCGCGGGCTCCAGTTGATCGTTCATACCAACCAGGCCGGGCTGGCGCAGAACATCAACCCGTTCGACCATGGCGCGTCGGTCTATACCACCGTGATGAAGACCGACGCGCTGAAGGAAGCCCTGACGCGGCATGGCTTCGACGCGGCGTTCGGCGGCGCGCGGCGCGACGAGGAAATAAGCCGCGCCAAGGAACGCATCTTCTCGTTCCGCAGCGCCACGCACGGCTGGGACCCGAAGAACCAGCGGCCGGAATTGTGGAACCTGTACAACACGCGGGTGAAGCCGGGCGAGTCGATCCGCGTGTTTCCGCTGTCGAACTGGACCGAGCTCGACATCTGGCAATACATCCTGGCCGAACGGATCCCGGTCGTGCCGCTGTACTTCGCCGCCAGGCGGCCGATCGTCTGGCGCGACGGACAGATGATCATGGCCGACGACGCCCGTCTGCCGCTGCAGCCGGGTGAGACGCCGGAACTGCGCATGGTGCGCTTCCGCACGCTCGGCTGCTATCCGCTCACCGCCGCCATCGACAGCGACGCCGCGACGCCGGAAGACATCGTGTGCGAGATGCTGACGGTCCGCACCTCGGAGCGGGCCGGCCGGCTGATCGACCATGACGAATCCGGCTCGATGGAGAAGAAGAAGCGCGAGGGTTATTTCTGATGACCCGCGCCGGCGCCGACGCGGCCGAGCAAGATCGCGCCAAGCACGAGAACAAAACTCAGTTGCGCTGCCTGACCTGCGGCAGCGCTGACGACGGAAAATCAACGCTGATCGGACGGCTGTTGTACGACTCCAAACTGCTGTTCGAGGACCAACTCGCCACCCTGGCCAGCGACTCGCGCCAGCACGGCACCACCGGCGGCGACCTCGACTTCGCCCTGCTGGTCGACGGGCTTGCCGCCGAGCGCGAACAGGGCATCACCATCGACGTCGCCTACCGCTCCTTCGCCACGGTCAGGCGCAAATTCATCGTCGCCGATACGCCGGGGCACGAGCAGTACACCCGCAACATGGCGACCGGCGCGTCCAATTCCGACCTCGCCGTGATCCTGGTCGATGCCCGGCTCGGCGTTCTGACCCAGACCCGCCGCCATTCCTTCATCGTGTCGCTGCTCGGCATCCGCCACGCCGTGCTGGCGGTGAACAAGATCGACCTCGTCGACTTCGCGCAGGCGCGGTTCGAGGAAATCGCCGCCGCGTATCGCGCCTTTGCCGCCGGCCTCGGCTTCGAGACGCTGGTGGCGGTGCCGCTGTCGGCGCGGTACGGCGACAATGTCATGACGCGCAGCCCGCGCACGGCCTGGTATGACGGCCCGACGCTGGTCGAGCATCTGGAGACGGTGACGGTCGCCGACGACGCGCTGGCGCGGCCGTTTCGCATGCCGGTGCAATGGGTCAACCGGCCCCATGCCGATTTCCGCGGCTTTTCCGGCACGGTGGCAAGCGGCGCAATCCGCACCGGCGACGCCATCGTGGTGGCGGGCTCGGGACGCACCAGCACGCTCAAGGCGATCGTCACCAAAGACGGCCTGCTGCCACGTGCCGGTGCCGGCGACGCGGTGACGCTGACGCTGGCCGACGAGATCGACATTTCGCGCGGCGACGTACTGGCCGCCGCCGACGCCCGGCCGGAGGTTTCCGACCAGTTCGCGGCGCATCTCATCTGGATGCACGACGAGCCGCTGTTTCCCGGCCGCCCCTATCTGATCAAGATCGGCACCCGCACCGTCAACGCCAGCATCACCGGGATCAAGCACAAGGTCGACGTCAACAGCTTCCAGAAGCTGGCCGCCAGAACGCTGGCGCTGAACGAGGTCGGCGTCGTCAACCTCGCCACCCAGCAGCCGATTGCGTTCGATCCTTTTGCCGAGGTGCCGCAGACCGGCGCCTTCATTGTCATCGACCGCATCAGCAACCTGACGCTTGGCGCCGGCATGATCGATTTCGGCCTGCGGCGCGCCGCCAACGTGCATCCGCAAGCGCTCGATGTCTCCAAGGCCTCGCGCGCCGCGCTGAAGCGGCAAAAGCCGGTGATCCTGTGGTTCACCGGCCTGTCCGGCGCCGGCAAGTCGACCGTCGCCAATCTGGTGGAAATGAAGCTGCACGCGCTGGGGCGTCACACCACGCTGCTGGACGGCGACAATGTCCGCCACGGCCTCAACAAGGACCTCGGCTTCACCGAAGCCGACCGCGTCGAGAACATTCGCCGCGTCGCCGAAACCGCCAGACTGTTCCTGGACGCCGGTCTGATCGTGCTGACCGCGTTCATCTCGCCGTTCCGCGCCGAACGGCGGATGGCCCGCGAACTGGTGGAGGACGGCGAGTTCATCGAGATTCATGTCGACGTGCCGCTCGCGGTCGCCGAACAGCGCGACCCGAAGGGTCTCTACAAGCGCGCGCGGCAGGGCCTGATCCGGAATTTCACCGGCATCGACAGCCCCTATGAGGCGCCCGAAGCCCCCGAGCTTCACCTCGACGCCGGCGCGCGGTCGCCGGAGGACATGGCCGAGGACGTCGTCGCCTACCTGACGGCGAAGGGCTATCTCGGTAGCGACGTCTAGAACAAACGTTGCGCCGCTTTCGATAGCGCGAAGCCGTGGCCCGCGGCGTTCACGCAGGTCAGACCGCTGCCCTCGGACCGGCACGTGAAACCGCCGCGCTGCCAGACCGCGCCATAGGCCAGCGCCGGCAGAGCCGGGTCGGCGACGGTGTCGCCATGGCAGAGCCGCGTCGGCGGCGCAGCGTCGGCGCGAATCGCAAAGGCCTGGCCCCAATCCTGCTCGCAATCGCGCGGCCGCGGCGGCGCGGGATTGCTCATGTCGCGGATGTCACAGCGAAGCTCGGCGACCGGCTGGTCGGCGGTCTTTTCGAACAGCTGGCAATGGATGTTGCCGGACGGCGTCTTGAACCCGATAGGTTCCTGAGCGGCGGCAGGCCCGGCGCCGGCCAGGGCCAGAAGGAGCAGCACAAATATCATGGGTTTCATGGCGCCCGAGTTCCTTGCGAAATTTGAGCGGCCACGGAGGCCCCGAAAGGCCGGAATCTGTCTATGACGCCGCGCCGGCTTGTTACGGCATTCAGGACCGCACGCATACGCCATCCGTCGTAAAGCCACACCGCATCCGACGGTTGGTCTACTGGCGACGCTGCCAGAGGCATGGTATTCACCCCGCCGCGACGACGAGCAAAACATCCCCATGGAACTTCCAAATACAGATGCTCTGCTGGAGTTGATCCGGTCCGGCCAAGCATTTTCCCAGTATGGCGTGCTGGTGCTCGTGGTGGCGTGCCTGCTCAGTGCATTTGTCGTCATGCCGCGCGCCGTCCTGTGCACGGGCGCCGGCTTCTTCTACGGCGTCACCATTATTCCGTTCATCGCCGGGGCCCTGACGGTTGGCGCGGTGGCGGCTTTCTGGATCGCGCGCTACATCGCCCGCGACACCATCGAGAGGAAACTCCAGACGCGGCCGACCGCCCGCGCCATCCGGACGGCCGTGGACGAAGAAGGCTGGCGGATCGTGACGCTCCTGCGGATCGCGGCGCCAGCGCCGTTCAGCACGGTGAGTTACATTTTCGGCGTCAGCGGCGTCGCGACGCTGCCCTTCGCGGCGGGCACGCTGGCGGGAATTATGCAATCTGGCAGCCGCCGGCACGCTGGAGGACTCTTACAGGCCTCTCCTGCTGGTGGCTGGCGCCGCTGTGCTGGGCCTCACCGTGCTGCTGATTGCCCGCCGCGTCCGTCAGGTGCTGCGCCGGATGCAGATCGAGGCGTGAGGGCAGCGCGCCAACCGAGCGCATGGCGGTCCCGAGAGGAGTCGAACCTCCGACCTTCGGTTTAGGAAACCGCTGCTCTATCCTGCTGAGCTACGGGACCGTCCGGCGCGATCTAGCACAGGCTTTGCCGCCGCGCACGCGCCACCCGGACGCTTTTTGCGACCGGGCGCGCGGGCGGCCAAACCCAGCGGTTCTTACTTCTGGATATGCGCCTTCAACGCCGACGCGATGTCGCTCGTCGAATGGTTGGTGAGGTCCTTGGTGAGCGTCGTGACGACACTGTCGGCGACCGTCTTGTCTGAAGAAAATGCCCTTGCGGCCGTCGGCCACCAAAATCAGCGCGTTCTCTGGAATTGATTGGGTCATGCGATCTTTCTAGATTGTTTTGAGAATTGCCGTACGCACGGGCGCGGTTGCGCGCCGAACTTGCCAACGCCCTGCTTCGGCAGAGGTTCAAACATGCGTTCGCTACTGGTTTGGCTCGGCGTTTGGCGCTTCACACAGAGGCTGCGCGCATCCCTGGCGATCGCCATGGCTGCCCTCACCGCTCCGGCGGCCTTGGCATCGGCGCAGGAAGCATGCGGCCACGCCGCTGCCGGCACCGCGCGCGTCGCCGCCATTCGCGACGGCCGCACCCTGCTTCTGGCCGACGGCCGCGAGCTGCGCCTGGCGGCGATCGAGGTGACCGAGGCCAGCCGCGCCGCGCTCGCCGCGCTGGCCGACGGGGGGCCCCTCACATTGCGGCCGGCAGCCGGGGGAACCGACCGCTACGGCCGGATGGTCGCCTTCGCCTATGCGCCGGGCGCGCCCCAATCCCTCCAGCAAACCTTGCTGGAACAGGGGCTGGCACGGGTTTCGGCGCGGTCTGAAGACAGAAATTGCACCCTGGCGCTGCTGGCCGCCGAACGCACGGCGCGGGCGGCCGGCCGCGGACTATGGGCCGATCCCAATTTCGCCCCTTTGGAAGCCGAAAATTTACCGCGTATCGCCGCCGAACGCGGGCAGTTCGCCCTGGTCGAGGGCAAGGTCTTGTCGGTGCGCGAGAGCGGGGCCACTATCTATGTGAACTTCGGGCGGCGCTGGACGCGTGACTTCACCGTCACCATCCTGAAACGGACGCAGCGGACATTTGCCGGCGCCGGCCTGGACCCGAAACGGCTGGAAGGCCGCCGGATCCGGGTGCGCGGCTGGATCGAGCAGCGCGCCGGTCCGGTGATCGCGGCGCTGGCGCCGGAACAGATCGAAGTTTTGGACTAGCAGCCGACCCCGGAAAACGGGTACCGGTTTCGGGATCATGGTGAGAACAAGCTCGTGGGTAAGGCGTCGATGGCGGCACGTCGGAAGACCGGCTCGGTGATGGGGGCGCGCGGCATTGCGGTCGCGCTGGGCCTGCTGCTGGCCGGTTGCAGCAGCGTCCCGGACAATCGGCAGATTTCCCTGCCGATGCCGCAGCAGCAGCCGCGGCAGCAGACCGCCACCCAGCGCGAGCACGCCCGCATCCTCGCCTCCTACGGCGGCGCTTACGAGAATGCGCGCCTGCAGGCGATGATCGAACAGATCGTCAGCAAACTGGTGGCCGCATCGGAGCGGCCGGATCTCAAATACAACGTCACCATGCTCAACTCGCAGGCGATCAACGCCTTCGCGCTGCCGAACGGCCAGCTCTACATCACGCGCGGCCTGGTGACGCTGGCCAACGACAAGGCCGAGCTGGCCTCGGTGCTGTCGCACGAAATGGGCCACGTCATCGCCCGCCACGCGGCCATCCGCGAGGAGCAGGCCAAGCAGGCCGCCATCATCAGCCATGTCGTCAACGACGTGCTGAGCGATCCGCAGATGGGCGCGCTGGCGCTGGCCAAGTCGAAACTGACGCTGGCGAGCTTTTCGCGGGCACAGGAATTCGAGGCCGACGGCATCGGCGTCGGCATGTCGGCGCGCGCCGGCTTCGATCCGTTCGGTGCGGCCCGTCTCCTGACCGGCATGCAGCGCAACGCCGATCTGCGCTCGGCCGGCAATACCGAACCGCGCGCGCATGATTTCCTGTCGTCGCATCCGGCGACGCCGGAGCGGGTGCAGAACGCGCTGGTCAATGCGCGGCAGTTCAGCGGCCCGGGCACCGCCGGCCTGCGCGACCGCGCCGAATATCTCGCCGAGCTCGATGGCATGGTCTACGGCGAAGACCCGAGCGAAGGCTTTGCCCGCGGCCGGCGCTTCGTTCACCCCAAGCTCGGCTTCACCTTCACTGCGCCGCCCGGCTTCACGCTGGACAACACCGCGCAGGCGGTGCTCGGCCTCAAGGACGGCGGCGGCGAGGCGATGCGGCTGGACGTCGTGTCGGTGCCGGCCGAGCAGTCGCTGAGCGATTACCTCAAGTCCGGCTGGATGGAGAATGTCGAGCAGCCCACCGTCGAGGAGATCACCATCAACGGGTTCCCGGCGGCGACGGCGGCCGCCAAGGGCGACAGCTGGTCGTTCCGGCTTTACGCCGTGCGTTTCGGCAGCGAGGTTTACCGCTTCATCTTCGCCACCAAGAATCGCACGGAGCAGGCCGACCGGTCGTTTCGCGAGGCGGTCACCAGCTTCCGCCGCCTCAGCCTGAAGGAAATGGAGCAGATCCATCCGCTGCGCCTGCGGGTCGTCACCGTCGGCGACGGCGACACGGTGGAAAGCCTGGCACGGCGGATGGCGACGCCCGACCTGCAGGTGCAACGCTTCCGCGTGCTCAACGGCCTCGGCGCCGCCGACCGGCTGCGGCCGGGCGACACGGTGAAGATCGTGGTGGAGTAACGCTAACTGTCATGCCCGCGAAGGCGGGCGTCCTGTAATCGTTGCCGCCCGCATTTATTATCAACGCCCTGCGTTTACTGGATCGTCAGCCGTTGCGGACGATGACAGCGTGGACTCAACTCTCGCCGGCTTCGCAGTTGATGGTGAACTCGCGCGGCACTTCCGGACCCCAGAGATAGAACGAGTCCTCCGGCTTGTGGTCGGCGGATTCCCAGTGGTCTTCCTTCGGGATGTAATCGATGTCGCAGGAATATTCCGAGAAGCTGCCCCACGGATCGCGCACGTAGTGGAAGTAGTTCGAGCCGAGCACGTGACGGCCGAGGCCCCAGCCCTTGGTGTAGCCCTTGTCGGCCATACGCATGGCGCCGAGCCCGATGTCGTTGATGCTCGACACGTCCCAGCTGCAATGATGGAAGCCGGGCGCGGACGACTTCACCAGCGCCAGCATGTGATGGTCGCTGCCGTGGATGCCATGCATGAAGGCGACCAGATCGGACGCGCGGTCCGACAGCCGCAGGCCGAGCGTCCGCTCGTAGAAGGAAATCGAGGCCAGCACGTCGCTGGTGAAGATCAGCACATGCGACAGGCGGCGCGGCTGCACCGGCGGCGCGGCGGCGCGGGTCGAGGCGGCGGCGACGCCGCCAGGGACGGTGAGCCACTGGCTGTCCGACTTGGCATCGGGCGACACCTTCGGCGCCACCTTGATCTCCATCAGCACGCCTTCGTGGTTGCGGAACCAGATGCCGTTGCTCTCGAAGCCCGGCGGCGGATCGATCAGCTTGACGCCGGCGCCTTCGATGCGCGCCTTCAGCCGCGGCAGATCCTCGGCGTAGCAGCCGAATGACAGATGATGCAGCGCCTTGGCCTTGCCGCCCTCGACCACCGAACCCCAGCGGTGATGGTGGCCGAAAGTCTTGATCGCCAGCGTGTTGCCGTCGCGCACGACGTCGAGGCCGAAATTGCCGTAGAAGTCCTGCGCCACGGTGGCATCGGGGACGGCCAGCACGAACTGGTCGAGCGAGTGAACGCCGAGATCGCCTGACTTTGCTTCTGGCGCGACGTAACCGGCAATGGCGGTCATTGTGGGGATCCTTGGACGTTATTGGTTGATTGGCCGCCATTGTAGCCGTCCGCGCGGCGGGAGCAACCCGCGGCGGTATGCCCACTCTCCCGCAGCCGCTGCGGTGCGGCCGCCGACGTGTGTCCCGCTCAGTGGGACATGGCGCCGGACCGGCGGCGGCTAGAGCCGCTTCTTGCGCGGCACCTTCTTGCCCTTTTTGCGCGCCTTCGACAGGCCGATGGCAATGGCCTGCTTGCGGCTCTTGACCTTGCCGCCTTTGCCGCCCGGCCCGCTTTTGGCCTTGCCGCGCTTGTAGGCGTGGATTTCTTTCTCGACCTCCTTGCCCGCGCCCGGGGCGTATTTCCGCTTCTTTCGTGCCATTGTGCTGCCCTCGATCATCCCGCCACCGCTGATCGGCGGCCTGTACCAACCGGGCGGACAATCGCCTGTTCCGCCGCCTCCGCCATTGCCCGGCTCGACCGTCGCCCTAGTATCGGGCAAGGCCCCATGATGACATTCTCCCTCATTCACCTGTTGCTGGTTGCGGTCGGCGGCGGCATCGGCGGCATCGGCCGCTTCTGGCTGACCGGCGCCATCGACCGCCGCACCGCGGAGACGTTTCCCTGGGGAACGCTGGTGGTGAACGTAACGGGCGCCGCCACGATCGGCATTCTCGCCGGTCTGATGCTCGCGCCCGGCACCCACGCGACCGCTCAGCCTTCGGTGTGGGCGGGCCTCATCGTCGGCATTCTCGGCAGCTACACCACGGTGTCGTCGTTCTCGCTGCAAACGCTGGCCTTGGCGCGCAACGGCGAACCGCTGCGCGCCATGCTGTACGTGGCCGCATCGGTGGTTCTCTGCCTCACGGCCGCCGCCGCAGGCTACGCTGCGGTCGTTGCGGTGGCCGGGGGACTGCCGCGATGACGGCTGGCCTGTTTCTCGCCGTTGGTCTTGGCGCCGCGCTCGGCTCGGCCGCACGCTATCTGTGTGCGCTGGGCATGCACATGCTGCTCGGCCCTGGCTTTGGCTGGGGCACCCTGACCGTCAATATCCTGGGGTCGTTCCTGATCGGCTTTTACGCCAAGCTGAGCGAACCCGGCGGCCGGCTGGCGGCGAGCCCCGCGATGCGGCATTTCGTGATTGCGGGATTCTGCGGCGGCTTCACGACGTTTTCGATCTTCAGCCTCGAAACCGTCCTGCTCGTGCAGGAGGGGAAAACGGGCCTTGCCGCGATCGGCGTTGTGGCCTCCGTTGTGCTCTGGCTGCTCGCGGTATGGATCGGCTACCGTGCCGGCAGCTACCTGAACCGCGCCAACGAGGAGGTGTAGGTCACGGCCGCACCGCCGGTGTTTCCATCGGCATGCCGCGCGCGCGCCACATCAGATAGGTTTCCAGTTCGACGTATTCCGGGGCGCCGTAGGCATAGTGCTCGGCGCGCATGCCGATCAGGCAGTTGCGCAGCCGCCGCTGCAACGAGCCGACGCTCTGCCACTCCAGACGGTAGAGCGGGTAACCGGTCGGATGGGCCTGCGGAATGACGATGCCGGCCAGCCGCTGACCGCGGTTGTCGTCGTGGCAATGGCCGCAGGCAAGATTAAGCTGACCCTGGCGGCGGTTGTAGGTCTCGCGCCCGGCGTCGCGGAACGGCTCAAGCCGCGCGTCGTCCGGTGGCGCGATGGGCTGGCCGCGCGACTGCAGGCCGACAAAGGCGGACAGCGCCAGCATGTCGCGGCTTTCGTAAGCCAATGGCTTGGCCTGCTGGCGCTCCTCCCGGCACAGATTGATGCGCTGCTCGATGTTGACCGGACGCCCTGAGGCCGCGTCGAAGGCCGGATACCGCGCCGAGACGCCCTTCATGCTGGCGCGCGCATCGCCGTGGCAGTCGGCGCAGGAACGTCCGGCACTGCCGGCCTTCGCGCTCCACAACGTTTCGCCATCGAGCACCGCCAGCATGCCGGGATTGGCGGTGTCGTCGTCCTGCATCGCCTTGGTCTCGCGGCCGAGGTCGGCATAGCCGGACCGCCGTTCGTTCAGGGGAATTTCCGCGGAGGCGGTGACGATGGCCATGGCGGCCAGCACGGCGGCGGCCGGCGCCAGCCGCCGCAGGCGGGCCCAGCCGGAGGTCATTCGACGACAATCTTCGCGGTCTCAGTCGCCGCGAAGCCGTTGTCGCCAGTCCATTTGAATTCGAATGTGCCGCTCTCGGTCGCTACCGTGTGGAAGGTGACGAAGGGGTTGGCGGAGATGGCGGGGTAAAGCTGGGCGGCGAAGATTTCCTCGCCGTTATAGCTGCACGTGAACAACGTCACGATGTCGCGCGGGATCGCCTCGCCGGTCTGGGTCCGGCGGAAGCCGGATTCCATGACATGCGAGATCAGCGTCTTGATCTCGATCACATCGCCTTTGCGGGCCTTGGCCGGAACGTTGATGAGGGCGCGCGCCATCAGATCACATCCTCCAGACAGGCGCCGAGCGTGATGATGACGTGGCCGGTCTCGGTCCAGAACGATCCGTCGCTCAGTTCGGCCACCGCGGTAATGGTCTGGGTGTCGGCCAGCCGCATACGGGTCGTGATGCCCGCCTTGCCGGCGCGCGGCCCGAGACGGACGCTGACGATGTTCGGCTGCGGGTTCTTCTCGCTGAAGACGTGGATCGCCTTGACGTAATCGGTGGCGGTCATCGGGCTGTCGACCGAGACGCCCAGCGCCACCGTGTTGCCGTTCTCGCTCAGCGGCGGCACGTCGAGATGCACCCGGCCCTTGTTCAGCTTGGCGCCGCCCGTGACCTTGCGGATCGCCGCATTCAGCGCCACCGGATTGGCCTGCAATTGCGCCTGCGCCGGCCGCACGATCAAGGCGAGCCCGAGGCCGCCGGCGGCGGCGAGCATCTGGCGGCGGGTTGCTGAAGGCGTCTCGTTCATGCGGACCTCTGTCTACTGCCGAAGCGTCGTCAGATAAGCCACGGCATCCTCGATCTGCTCCGCCGTCAGGATCGGCTTGCCGCGCCAGGTGGCCCCCACCCGGGTCAGGCCGTCGACGCGATAATAGGACGGCATAATCGTTGCCGGATTGAGGCGGGAGGCATCGACCAGCCGCAGCCGGAGCTGGCCTTCGCTCCAGCGTGCGCCGGCGCCCGCGAGGTTGGGCGACAGGTCGCCCTGAAACCGTTCGTCCGGAAACGGACCTGAGTGGCACAAGAGGCAGGTGTTCTCGCGCTTCAGCACGATGGCGCGCCCGCGCTCTGCGTCGCCCGGCACCCCCGTCAGCGACGACGGAATGGCGTCGCCGACGACCTCATACCGCTGCAGCGCCTCCTGCGCGGGCGCCGCCGTCATGACCAACACGTTCGCCAGCAAGGCCGTCAGCATGAATTTCAACCGAACACCTCGGTGGTGATGGTCCTGTACCAGGCCTCGGCATAAACTGCCTCGGCGGCCCTGACATCGGCGGTCGCGTCCAGCGGGCTGACGCCCCCCGAGCCCTTCACCTCCGCCAGCATGTCCTTCGCCGGCGCATAGACCCCGGCGACGCTGATGCCATAATCGGGCGCCACCAAACTATAACAGGTGTTGATCAGCCGCGGTTCCTGCGGTTTGGCGCCGGTCAGCAGCTTGGCCACCGCGGCGGCGCAGACCTTGGCCTGCGCATTGGCGGAAAAGGCGGATTTCGGCATGGCGCCGGCGATGGTGGCGTCGCCGACGACATGGATGCCGGGCACCAGCACCGACTCGAAGGTCACCGGATCGATCGGACACCAGCCGGTCTGGTTGGCGACGCCGGCGATCTCGGCGATGCGCCCCGCCTTCTGCGGCGGGATCACGTTGGCGACCTGGGCGGCCTGTTTGCCGAAGTCGGTCGCCAGGGTGTTGGTGGCGGGATCGACGGAGGTCACCTTGCCGCCGGCCGACAGCGACACCCATTCGAGATGGTCGGGATACAGCTCTTTCCAGGCGTTCTGGAACAGCCGTTGCTTGGAAAACTGGTCCTTGGCGTCGAGGACGATCAGTTTCGACTTCGGTTTGCTGGTCTTGAGATAATGCGCGATCAGGCTGGCGCGCTCGTAAGGACCGGGCGGGCAGCGGAACGGATTGGCCGGCACCGACATCACCACCACGCCGCCGTCGTCCATGGCGACGAGCTGGTCGCGCAGGAGCGTCGTCTGGTCGCCAGCGCGCCAGGCGTGGGGCATTTTCGCCGCCGCGGCTTCGTCATATCCCGGCAGCGCGCCCCAGCGGATGTCGATTCCGGGCGCCAGCACCAGCCGGTCATAAGGCAGCGTTATGCCGCCCAGCCGCACTGTGCGACTTGTGGCGTTGACGGCGGTGGCGGTGTCGATGACGACGTTGACGCCGGCGGCGCGCAGCTTGTCGTAGCCGAACTGCTGCGCCTTGAGATCGCGCAGGCCGCCGATGACGGCATTACTGAACGGACAGGCGGTGAAGGTCGCGTTCGATTCGATCAGCGTGACGTGGATCTTCGGATCGATACTTCTCAACTCACGGGCGACGCTGGCGCCGCCAAAGCCGCCGCCAATCACCAGCACGCGCGGCGCCTTCTGCGCCAGCGCCGGCAAGGGGAACGCCGCCGCCGCGGCCAGCGCGGCTGAACTGCGGAGGAAACGTCGGCGGCTGTGAGCAGTCGTCACCGCGTCCCCCTATTTCTGCGCCGCGAGCCAGTCGGCGATCAGCCGCGTCTCGTCGTCGGTGAAACCCTTGGCGATGCGGTCCATCACCGTCGCCGGACGTTCGCCGGAGCGGAATGCCACCATGGCGGCGACAGTTTCGCCGGCATCGCGACCCTGGAGTTTCGGGACCGGCGTGTCCGCCGTGGCGCTGCTGCCATGACAACCGGAACACGCCGTCGCTCCCGGCGGCGGATCGGCGGCGTTGGCCGCGACCGGCAACAGGACGAGTGCCCCCACAGCAATGGCGGACATCGCCTTCATCGCAGTCCCCGGAAAAAAGAGACCGGCAGCCAAACGGCCGCCGGTCCCAAGGTTGTCACGCCAGTTCAAGATTGTGGTTCTTGAGCGGGAAGGACCGAACGCGCTTGCCGGTCGCCGCCGCATAGGCATTCAGCACCGCCGGCGCCGCCACGCAGATGGTCGGCTCGCCGACGCCGCCCCACGGTCCGTCGCCGCCCGCCGGCATGATGATCGACTCCACTTTCGGCATCTGCGCGATCCGCATCGAGTCGTAGCTGTCGAAATTCAGCTCGACGATGCGGCCGTCCTTGACCGTGCACTCCTGATAGAACAGCGCCGACAGGCCGTAGACGAACGATCCAGCGACCTGGCGATCGATCTGCGATGGATTAACCGCATAGGTCGGATCGGTGGCCGCGACGATGCGGTGCACCTTGATCTTGTTGCCGGTCACCGAGACTTCCGCCGCCGCCGCCACATAGGCGCCGAATGCCTTCATGTGCGACAGCCCGCGGAAGAGGCCTTGCGGCGCCGGCTTGCCCCAGCCGACCCGTTCGGCGACGGCATTGAGCACGGCAAGGTTTCGCGGATGCTGGCCCAGCAGCTTGCGTCGGAATTCCAGTGCATCCTGGCCCGCCGCGGTGGCGAGTTCGTCCATGAAGCATTCGAGGAAGATGCAGTTCTGGTTGATGTTGACGCCGCGCCAGAAGCCCGGCGGCACATGCGGATTGCGCATCGCATGATCGATCAGAAGGTTCGGGATGGTGTAACCGAAGGCATGCTCGCCGGAGTCGGCGACGCCCTGGAACACCAGCGGATCGCGGCCCTTCTGTTGCTCGACGATCTGCGGCCGGACCGCCGCAAGAATTGACTGCCCCGATAGCCGCATGTGCAGACCGGTCAGGTTGTTGTCCTTGTCGAGCGCGCCAACCAGCTTGCACTGCATGACCGGGTGGAAGCGGCCCTGCGCCATGTCCTCCTCGCGCGACCACAGCAGCTTGACCGGCGTGCCGGGCATTTCCTTGGCGATGATGACCGCCTGGTGCACGTAGTCCTGGAACGCGCCGCGCCGGCCGAAGCCGCCGCCGAGGTCAAGCTTGTAGACCTCGCACTTGTCGGCCGGCAGGCCAGAGGCGGCGAGCACCGCAGCGAATGACGCCTCGCCGTCCTGCGTCGGCACCCAGACCTCGCATTTGTCCGCCGTGTAGCGCGCGGTGGCGTTCATCGGCTCCATGCAGACATGGTTCTGGTACGGATAGGCGTAGACCGCCTCGACCTTCTTGGCCGCGCCGGCCAGCGCCGCCTTGATGTCCCCGTTTTGATTGCCGACGAAGGCCTGCTCGGCATCGAGCCCAGCCTTCAGGGTTTCCGCGATCATGTCACTCGAGACCTTGGCGTGCGCACCTTCGTCCCAGACGATCGGCAGCGCGTCGAGCGCGGTCTTGGCCTGCCACCATGTATCGGCCACAACGGCGACCGCCGTGTCGCCGACCTTCATGACCTTTTTCACGCCCTTCATGCCGCTCACCTTGGCGGCATCGAAGCTCTTCACCTTGCCGCCGAACACCGGCGATTCCTTGATCGCGGCGTTGACCATGCCGGGCAGCGTGAGGTCGAAGCCGTAGACCTGCTTGCCGGTCACCTTGTCGACGATGCCGAAACGCTTGATCGGCTTGCCGGCAATCTTCCAATCCTTCGGATCCTTCAGCTTCGGCTTGTCCGGCACCGGCAGCTTGGCCGCCGCTTCGGCGACCTTGCCGAAGGTGGTGCTGCGGTTGCCGGGCCCAGTGATGACGCTGTTGGCAGCCGAGCATTGCTCAACAGGGACTTTCCATTCCGTGGCCGCGGCCTGCAGCAGCATCATGCGGGCCGACGCGCCGCCCTGGCGCACGTATTCATGCGACTCGCGGATGCCGCGGCTGCCGCCGGTCGAGTACGACCCCCAGGCGCGCTTGCGGGCAACATTCTGACCGGGCGTCGGATATTCGTAGGACACCTTGGACCAGTCGCACTCCAGTTCCTCGGCGACCAGCTGCGCCAGGCCGGTGATCGTGCCCTGCCCCATCTCCGAGCGGGCGATGCGGATGACGACGCTGTCGTCGGGCTTGACGACGACCCATACACCCAGTTCGGGGCCATTGCCGGTGGCCAGCGCGGACACCGGCCCGCCGAACGGCAGGTCGAAGCCGATAGCGAGCCCGCCGCCGACCGCAGCACTGCCGATGACGAAGGTGCGGCGATTGATTTTCGGAACGACATTCATGGCTGCCTCCCCGATCACGCGTTCGCGGCGGCGTGGATCGCCGCGCGTACTTGTTGGAAGGTGCCGCACCGGCAGATGTTGGTGATGGCATTGTCAATGTCGGCGTCCGTCGGCTTCGGCGTGTTCTTCAGCAATTCCGCCGCGGCCATGATCATGCCGCTCTGGCAATAGCCGCATTGCGGGACTTCGTGCGCAATCCAGGCCTGCTGCACCCGATGCAACGTGCCGTTCTGCGCAAGACCCTCGATGGTGGTGATTTGCTTGCCGACCGCGTCACTCACCGCCATGGCGCAGGAACGCGTTGCGACCCCGTCGACGTGGACCGTGCAGGCGCCGCACATCGCAATGCCGCAGCCATATTTGGTGCCGGTGAGGCCGACGTTCTCGCGGATCGCCCAGAGCAGCGGCGTGGTGGGATCCACGTCAACATCGTGAGTTTTTCCGTTGATGGTCAGGCGCGCCATATGTCTCTCCCTGGTCGAGTTTTCCGGGCCTCTTGCGAGCGGGCCTTTGAAATTCGGATGCGCAACTCTAATGAGAATATTTCTAATCAACAATCCGGTTTTTTGAGGCGTGCGACTGTCACGCGTGCGGCGGCGCAAAAACTCTTTCGCCATGAATTTCAGGCCACCCGCACTGCGGCATGGCGAGGATGGCACCGGCAGCCGCCTTGAATTGAAGAGAATGTGATGATCGGCCGCAGTGGCTTGCCAAAGGGCATGACCGCCAGGCCATAAGCGCACCAGCGGGCGTCATAACCGCGAATGACTAACGCGGACGCCGGAAAGTGGGCAGTGGTGTTGGGCAAATAAAAAAGCCGGCGCGATGAACGCGCCGGCTTTCCGGCAAGGGTGCAGGCGAACGCCTATTCACTTTACCAAAATGCTCTTTGCGAGCATCGCGTGCACACCTTTGACGTTATTCACGGTCTGCGTGACGTGCAGATCGCAAGCGAAGCTACACAGGGCATAAGCTTCGTCTTTGTGCATACCGGTCATGCTGACGATCCAGGCGATCATTTCCTTCAAGGCCTGGCGTGCCGCATCGTCCAGATCCGTGTCGAGACCGAAAGCGATATAATGCGTCGGCGTCTCCGCGCGCGGCATTTTCCAGCCGAGATCCTTGCGAACGGTAAACTCGAAGGTACCCGCCAAAGCGGTTTCGATGGCCGTGCCGTCAACTTCACCGTCGCCTTGTGCGCCGTGACCGTCTCCGGTCGAGAACAATGCGCCTTCATTCCACACGGGCAGATATATCGTGCTGCCCGCGGTCAGTTCCTTGCAATCGAGATTGCCGCCGAACTCACGCGGTTCTTTGCTGTTCTGCCGGCCGAAGGTCGCCGCCGGCGCAACGGCGAGTTGCCCGAAAAACGGCGCCAGCGGAACCTTGTATCCCGACGGCAAGATCGCAACATTCGCTTTCAGATCCAGCGGAATGTGGGTCAGGCGCATGTAGGGAAAGTCTTCGGGGATCGTTCCCATGTAGCCACGAAAGAGGTTCCAACCCCAGTTCTGGCGAATCTTGATATCGTGAATTTTCACCTCGAGGACATCGCCAATCTTTGCATCCCGCACGAAGATGGGACCGGTAAAGATATGGGTGCCCGACCCCTTCTTCACCTTTGAATGAATCTCGGTGATGTCGGGCAGAACATCCATGCCGCTGTCCTTCGGCGGCATCCATTCCGGGGTACAGGTGACGCATTCGATCGTCACGCGCTCGCCTGAATCGATCGTCAGCGCGGGCTCAATCGCCGCGTCGAGATAGCCCCAATGCACCGTTTCAGGAGTCGCTTTTAACACTTTCGTGTTTGTTGTTTCTGTTTTCATTGGCAACTCCTTTTGTAACATGCTCGCTTGCCCGAACGCGCCACAACAACCCACGCGTACGTGCGTTGTTGTGGCGGCGTCCAGTTCGTTCTGTTGGCTTAGCTGCCGAGCAGCACACCCTGGGGAAGCTTGAAGCAGTAATCGGCAATGTCGCCGGCGCGGGTGAACCAGACGCGGTCCTTGTTCTTGTGCTCGGCGCAATGCTTGAGCGCCTGGCGCAGCGGACGCAGGCGCGCCGGCTGGCCGACGATGAAGCCGTGCAGCGACAGCGAAAAGACCAGCGGCTGCTTTTCCGATTGCTCCAGCATCTCCTCGAAGGCGTCGACGATCATGTCGGCGAACTCGCGGCCGGTATGGTCGCGCCCCACCAGCGTGCCGGCATCGTTGAGTGGCTCCAGCGGATACGGCACCGACAGGATCTTGCCCGCGCGCGTCTTCATCCACAGCGGCTGGTCGTCCATCGGCCAGTCGAGAAGATGGGTGTAGCCCGCTTCCTGCAACAGGTCCGGCGTGATGCCGGATTCCTGCGCGCCCGGTCCCATCCAGCCGGTCGGCCGGACGCCGCAATATTTCTCGATCGCCTGGGTGACGTCGTCGATGATGCGCTTCTCATCGAGTTCCCAGCGGCCGCTCATCACCTCCGCATTGGTACGGCCGTGGCCGAGCACGTCGTCGCCGCGCTGCTTAATCTTGGCGACGATGTCGGGATACAGTTCGGCCACTTCGCCGTTCAGCAGGATGGACGCCGGCAGGTTCAACTCGTCCAGGATCTGGAACACACGCCAGATGCCGACACGGTTGCCGTAATCGCGCCATGCGAAGTTGCGGGTCGACGGCGCGCCGCCGCGATTGGTCGGGTCCATGCCGCGACCGGTCATGAAGGCGAAATGTTCGATGTTGAGAGCGATATAGAACGCCAGCCGTTTGCCTTCCGGCCAACTGTAGTCCTTGCGCTGTTCGATGGAGGAATGTTCGTAACGCTTCTGGCCGGGCATCAACAGCATAGGAAATTTTCTCCGAAAGGACATTTTGAATGGGCTGTGCGTGCAGCCGGCACTGCATCGCCGGCAAATACTGAAGGCCACCTGATTGTGTGTCAAGTATGATGACAACTGGTGGCATATGAGCAATGCAAAGGCGGACTGCTCGCTGTGAACAGGCGCCTCGCCGCAAAACTGGTAATGCGCAAAAAAGTGCCGTTTTAAATGCCTCAATGGCTATTTTTCATGCGCTGCTGTCCCTGCCTTTTGGATCGATAAAGTACCTTGACAAAAAGTCCAGAAGCGTGCCGGTTAGACGCGCCGGGTTGACGTATGGCGGACAGGTTCGGGCACCAGGCCCACACCGTTCCGCTGTCGAAGCGCGACGACCCGTTTGCCCCCATCCCTGATTTTCCCGCCCATCCCTTCGGCCTTCCCTGGCCCGCGCAGCACTGGGCAAATGCTGCGTGCCGCGACGAAATCAAAACAAAAGGAGCGTTGAAATGACCATCACCAGCCAGGAATTCTGGCCGACGAAGAACGGCGTGAAACTGTTTGTTTTCCGCAAGTTCAAGGACACGCCGAAGAACAAGCCGGTGCTGGTTCTGATCCACGGCTCATCGCTGTGCGCGCTGCCGAGCTACGACCTGCGGGTGCCCGGCCGCGAGTCCGAGTATTCGATGATGGACATATGCGCCGAGCGCGGCTTCGACGTCTGGACCATCGACCATGAAGGCTACGGCCGTTCCGACCGCACTTCGAGCAACTCGAACATCGCCATGGCGGTCGATGACATCGGCGCCATGCTGCCGATTTTGCTGAAAGAGACCGACCAGACCAAGTTCAGCTTCTATGGCCAGTCATCGGGCGGGTTGCGGGCTGCGGTGTTCGCCCAGGCCTATCCGCAGCATATCGACCGGCTGATCCTCGACGCTTTCGTCTGGACCGGCGAAGGCTCCGTGACGCTGAAAAAGCGGCGCGAGGGCCTCGCCGACTACAAGGCCAGCAACACCCGGAAACTGCTGCGCGAGAACCTGGTCGGCATTTTCCACCGCGACGCCGCCGGCACCGCCGAGGACGCAGTCGCGCAGGCGGTCGCCGATCTGCAACTGTCGTTTGGCGATTCGGTGCCGTCCGGCACCTTCGTCGACATGTGCTCGGTGCTGCCGGTGGTCGATCCGCTGAAGCTGACCAGCCCGGTCTTCATCATGCGCGGCGCGCACGACGGCATTGCCACCATGGAGGATTTGACCAAGTTCTTCACCAAGCTGCCGAATGACGACAAGCAGTTCGTCGTCATGCCGGGTTCGGCCCACATCACCCATCTGGGGCTGAACAAGCACCGCTTCTATCACTCGCTGTTCAACTTCCTGGAAATGCCCGAGCGCCGCGACAGCGCCGCGCACTAAACATGCGGCTTAATGCGAAAAGCCCTGCGCGGCTGAGGCCGCGCAGGGCTTTTCTTTATTCATGCTGAACCGTCAGAAGGTCGGCGGCGTGTTCACCCACAGCACGCGGGCGACCTTGTCGCTGATATTGCGGTAGCCGTGCGCCAGCGGCGAGCGGAAGAACACGCTGTCGCCTTCCATCAGGCGGTAGGTTTCCTTGCCGATTGTGAGTTCAAGCGTTCCGGCCAGCATGTAGCTGAACTCTTCGCCCGAATGCTCGATCAGCCCGTCGCTGTAGCCGCCGGGCGCGACCTCGAGAATATTGGCCTGCAGCAGCGACGCCGCGCGCTGCGGCACGATCTGCTCCAGCGAAATGTCCTTGCCCTGCCATTCGGGATCGACGCGGATGACCCAGCGTTTGCCCTTGCGCAGCACCTGAACGTCGCCGATGCCGTCCTCGGACTCCTCGAACAGCGCCCCGACATTGATGCCGAGCTCGGAACACAGTGCGTGCAGCATGGCGATCGACGGCCGCACCTTGTTGTTCTCGATCTTCGAAACAAAGCTTTCGGAACATCCGACGGCGTCGGCCAACTGGCGCAGGCTGTAGTCCTTGGTGAGCCGGGCGTGACGAAGCTGGGCGCCGATGCGGACTTCCGGCTTTTTCTTGGTCGCCTGCTCGGCGATGTCGATAACAACGGCCTTGCTTGCTTTTCTGACGCGCCTCACCGGTGCAGGCGACTTCTTCTTCGATCTGGCCAGCACGTCCCGCCCTCCGAATTTTCTTGTTGGCAACCGCACGCCCGCAGCCTTTGAACGCTGCAAGCAATGCGGGTGCCCTAATGCCAGACTCTTAACCACCGATCAAGTCGCATGACTTGCCGGACGTTGGATCAGCCGGCCGCGACGGAAATCGCTCCATTGGGACCACGCGTCGCCCAGCCGGTCATGCGCTTCTCCACTGTGCTCGTGATCGTGTACATGATGATGCCCATCATGCTGGTGACCAGAAGCGCGGCGAAGGCCAGCGGCACTTCGAAGCGGGATGACGCCACCAGCATGAAGCTGCCGATGCCCTTGTTGCCGCCGACGGTCTCGGCGACGATGGAGCCGATGAAGGCCACGGTGATCGCCACCTTCAACGACGCGAAGAAGAACGGCATCGAGCGCGGCAGGCCGACCTTCTTGATGACCTGCCAGCGGTTGGCGCCGAGCGCGCGCATCACGTCCTGCAGCTCCGGTTCCACCGTCGCGATGCCGGTGGCGACGTTCACCAGGATCGGGAAGAACGACAGCAGGAACGACGTGATGATGGCGGGAGATGAGCCGACGCCGAACCAGATGATCAGGATCGGCACCACCGCAACTTTCGGAATGGTGTTGAAGCCGATCAGCGCCGGATAGACGGCGGCGTAGATCATCGACGACGAGCCGACCGCGACGCCGGCGGCGAGCCCCACCACGATGGCGCAGGCGAAACCGATCGCCGTTGTCATGAAGGTCTGCCCGGCGCTGACCAGAAGCGGTCCGCGGAATTCCCACATCGCGGCGAAAATCGACGTCGGCGATGGCAGCACGAATTCCTCGATCCGGAAGCCCGCCACCGCGGCCTGCCAGAGGAAGAAGATGCCGAACACCACCATCCAGGGCAGGAAGCGGCGAAACGTCTTGTTGCGCGACAGCGGGCGTCGCCGCACCGGCCGAACCGCCAGGGCGGACTTTTCGATTGCTGTGTCTGTCATAACGCCTCGCTTATACGGTTTCGCGCGCGGCACTGATGTGCTGGCGCAGCTCATGAACAAGATTGACCGCGTAGGGATCGTAGGAAGACTCCAACGTCCGCGGCCGCGGCAGATCGATGGTGCGCTCGGCGATGATCTTGCCGGGACGCGCGCTCATCACCAGGATGCGATCGGCCAGGAAAACCGCCTCGCGCAGATCGTGCGTCACCAGGATCACGGTCGGGCGCCGCGCCAGCCAGAGGTCCTGCAGCGACAGCCACAGCTCCTCGCGGGTGAACATGTCGAGTGCGCCGAACGGCTCGTCGAGCATCAGCAAGGCCGGCTCGTGGATCAGCGCCCGGCACAGCGACGCGCGCTGCTGCATGCCGCCGGACAATTCCCAGGGAAACTTGTTTTCGAAGCCCTTGAGGCCGACCAGCGCCAGCAAATCCATGGCCTTGGCTTCGTAGGCGGCCCGATCGCGCTTCATCAGCGTGGCGTGCGGCTCGACGATCTCCAGCGGCAACATCACGTTGTCGATGGTGGTGCGCCACGGCAGCAGCGTCGGGTTCTGGAACGCCATGCCGGTGATGCTCAGCGGCCGGTCGACTTCCTTGGAATTGACGATGACGCCGCCTTTGGTCGCCGGCCACAGGCCGGTGACCACCTTCATCAGCGTTGACTTGCCGCACCCCGACGGGCCGACGACGGCGACGAATTCGCCGCGGTCGACCCGCATCGATGTGTCTTCAAGGGCCAGTGTGCCGTCGCCATCCTCGCCGTAGCGAAGGGAGACGCGGTGCATCTCAACGAAATTCTTGGAACCGGTATCTGTAGGGATCATTTTCTCTCACTGCTTCTCGGGTTCGGACGCGACTGCTGGCTACTTCTCCAGAACCGCTTTTGGGATCATGGCGTGGACGCCCTTCACGTGATTGACCGTCTGCGTGCAGTGCAGATCGGCAGCGATGCTGCACAAGGCGTAGGCTTGTTCCTTGGTGATGCCGGTCAGCGTCACGATCCAGTCGATCATCTGCTTCACCGCGGTGCGCGCGGCGTCGTCGAGATCGGTGTCGAGGCCGAACGTGATGTAATGGGTCGGCGTTTCGCCGCGCGGCAGCGTCCAGCCCAGGCCCTTGTGCAGGTTGAACTCGAACTTGCCCTTCAAACAGGTCTCGATCGCGGTGCCGTTGACTTCACCGTGGCCTTGCGCTGCATGGCCGTCCCCGGTCGAGAACAGCGCGCCCTCGTTCCACACCGGGAAATAGATCGTCGAACCGGCGACCAGATCCTTGCAGTCGATGTTGCCACCGAACTCGCGCGGCTCCTTGCTGTTCTGCCGGCCGAATGCCGCCGGCGGCTGCACTGCGAGTTGCCCGAAGAACGGCTTGATCGGCACTTTCATGCCCCACGGCATGGTCGCCATTCCGGTATCCTTGTCGAGATGGATCTGGATCATCCCGCTCGACGGGAAATCTTCAGGCACGGTACCGACGTAAGGGCGATAGCCGTTGAAGCCCCAGTCCTGGCGCAGGTCGATTTCGAGAATCTTGACCTCGAGCACGTCGCCGACCGCGGCGCCGTTGACATAGATCGGACCGGTCAGAATGTGGTTGCCGGTGCCACGCTTGGCTTTCTCATGAATCTGCTTGAGCTCGGGCAGGATCTCGTACTCGGCCGGTGGCGGCCGCTCCGGATTCCCCGACACGCACTCAATGACAACCTGATCGCCCGGGTCGATGGTCAGCACGGGCTTCAACCCGCCGTAGAAAAAGCCCCAGTGCACAGTCTCTGGCGACGACTGCAAAAGGTGCGTCTTGCCCATCGTTTTCGGATCAACAGGCTTGTTCATTACTCATTCCTCTCAAGAATTACGCGCCTGACCGAACGTCATCGCGAATGGCTTCACGCAGTTCCGGAGCGCCAAACGCGGCAGACCGGTGTCGCAAACATGGCGTGGGCGCAGTTTCATCACCGCGTGATTACGAATGCGGCAGTCCTGCTCTGAACAGGTGTGCGGCCCAGCACCTGCGTCAAACTTGCAACCATCGTGCCAGTCATTCAACGAACTTTCCCGGCATGCAATTTGCTTGATGCCGAGTCACGGAAATCGGCAAAAGCACAGGAGTGACACGATGACTGCGTCAGTTTCGTACGGAATAAAGAGCGGCGGGGCGGCCATGACGGCGGCGGGCTTCGGCCGCCGCGCATTGTTGACCGGCGTAGCCTGCCTTGCGGCATCGGCTCTCGCCTTCGCGGTGCCCGCTCAGGCGCAAACGAAGAACGTCAAGATCGGGCTGGACTGGATCATCCAGGGCACGCACGCGCCGTTCTTCATTGCGCAGGAGAAGGGTTACTTCAAAGACGCCGGCGTTAACGTCACTGCCCTCGATCCGGGCAAGGGTGCGACCAACGTCGCCATCAGCGTCGCCAGCGGTGCCTATGATTTCGGCTGGGTCGACCTGCCGGCCATGATCAACTTCAACGCGAAGAATCCGAACTCGCAGCTGATCGCGGTCTACATCAGCTTCGATGCTTCGGCGCTGGCCGTCATCGCCAACGCCGCCGCCGGGATTAAGCACCCGCGGGATATGAACGGCAAGAAAATGGCCGGCGGCAGCGGCGGTGCCGGCCACGACACCATCAACATTCTGCTCAAGGCCTCGGGCGCCGAAGGCATCAAGATCGACTGGGTGCCGGTGCAGAACACGCTGTACGGCGCCATGATCAAGCGCGGCGAAGTGGCCGGCACGGTCGCCTTCACCAACTCCAACGTTCCGGCGCTGCTTGGTGTCGGCATGAAGCCGGAAGAGATCACGGTCCTGAAATATTCCGACTACGGCGCCGACATGTATGGCCTGACACTGGTGACGACAAAGAAGTTCGCCGAAGAGAACCCGGACGCCGTCCGCGGCGTGGTGAAGGCTCTCAACCTCGGCACCAAGGAGACCATTGCCGATCCGGCCGCGGCACTCGAGTTGATGAAGAAGCGCGACCAGATGATGAAGATCGACGTCGAAAAGACCCGTCTCGACCTGGCGCTTGAACTGACCAAGACGCCATGGGTCGAGAAGAACGGCCTCAGCACAGTGGACCCGAAGAAGCTGCAGTTCACCATCGACTCGATCGCCGAAGCCTACAACCTGCCCTCCAAGCCGGCGCCGTCGGAAGTCTATACCGACAAGTTCCTGCCGCCGGTGGCGGAACGCATGCTCACCTCCAAGTAGGCCGCGCATGATATCTGCGAAGGCGCCGGGGCATCCCGGCGCCTTCGTCGTTTGTGTGGCGCCGCGGCGTAATGACGCCGCTCAAAGACCATGACCGTGTCTGCCCTAATGTCGCCCCTTCATTGCCGACTGGCTAAAGGGAACTTGGCCGATGCGAGGGTAAGAATGTCCGGGCTGGCTCGATGAACAAGGCAAATACAGGCCTCAGCGCCCACACGTCGGGCGGAGGGACGCCGGCCAACACTGTCCTCCTGGAGGGCGCACGACTTTCCTATCCCTCGCCCGAGGGCGAGATCGAGGTCCTGCGCGGCATCGACCTCCAGATTTGTGCCGGCGAGATCGTCGCCGTCATGGGCCCGTCCGGCTCGGGCAAGTCGTCGCTGATCGCCGCCATCGGCGGGCTCGAGCTGGCGACGGGTGGGCGCGTTATGGTGCTGGGCCATGACATCACGCGGGCATCAGAGATGTCGCGCACCGCCTTGCGCCGCCGCAACATCGGCATTGTCTTTCAGTCCTACCATCTGGTCCCCGCCATGACCGCGCAAGAGAATGCAGCCCTGCCCTTGATGCTGTCGGATGACCGCGAGGCGATGACAAAGGCAGCGACCTTGCTGACGCGCGTCGGCCTTGGTCACAGGTTGCGGCACCGTCCGTCGGCGCTGTCCGGGGGCGAGCAGCAGCGCGTGGCCATCGCCCGTGCCTTCGTCAGCGCACCGAAGCTGGTGCTCGCCGACGAGCCCACCGGCAATCTCGACCAGGCGACCGGCAAGGACGTGACGCGCATCATGTTCGATCTGGTGCACGAGTCCGGATCGTCGCTGGTGCTTGTTACGCATGACGAAGCGCTGGCCCGCTTGTGCCAGCGCACCATCCGTATCGACAACGGACGTATCGTCGAGGATGCCGGCAAGCCCGCGGCGCGCAGCCTGGCAGTCGACGCGTGACCACTGAAACGCTCGATCCCGGCGTGCGCCGCCGCATCGTCGGCCGGCTCGCCGCAGCCGAACTGACCGCCGGCATTGCCGGCCTAAAATTGTTCATCGGCTGCGTCGTCATCGCGTCGCTGATGGTCGTCGGCGTTTGGGTCCTGGGCAATGGGTTGTCGAAGGCGATGTCGGAAGGCGGCACCACCTTTCTGGGCGGCGACCTTGCCGTCAGCGTCGCCAATGTGCCGCTGACCGACGCCGAGGTCGATGGATTGCGCGAATTGGGCGACGTCTCGAGCGTCACTGAACTGCGGACGTCGGCGCGCATTGGCGATGCCCGCGTTGCGGTCGAAGTAAAGGGTGTCGACGCCGCCTATCCGCTGTACGGCACGGTCCGGCTGCAAAGCGGCCGATCGCTGCATCAGGCGCTGGCACCGCGGGACGGCGTACTCATGGCAATCGTCGAGGCGGCCTTGCTCAGCCGCATGGCGGCGACGGTCGGCGACACGCTGCACCTCGGCGACGCCCGCTTCGAAATCGCCGACGTGTTGCTGCTCGAGCCGGATCGGCTGTCGGCGGGCCGCTTCATGGTCGGACCCCGCATCCTGATCGGCCAATCTGAGATGGCCGCGGCCAAGGTGATCCAGCCCGGCTCGCTGGTGGAATACCGCTACCGCCTGCGCACGCCGGCCGGCACCGACGCGGAAGCAGCCTTGGATGCCGCGGAGGAAATGCAGCCGGAGCGTGGCTGGGAGCTCGAGGCGCCCACCGACGCCGGCGACCGGGTGCGCCGAACCGTGCAGCGCACGACGACCTTTCTCGGCATGGCCGGGATCGTCGCGCTGGTGATCGGCCTTGCCGGCACCTGGGCTGCGGCCAAGGCGTGGATCGGCCGCCGCGCCCGGACCATTGCGCTCTATCAACTGTCGGGCGCGTCGCCCGGCATTGTCATCGCGCTGCATGCCGTGATCCTGGCGGCGGCCAGCGCCATCGGCGTCGTCATTGGCGCGCTGCTGGCGGCGGCGATCGTGCTGCCGGTGACCCAGCTGATTGCCGGCGAGTTGCACCTGACGCTGACCGCCTCTTCACTGCTCGGCCCGTTCGCCACCGCCCTGACGATCCTTGTCCTCGGCATTGTCGGTACCAGCGTGATCGTGCTGGGGGCCATCGGCAGCATTCGCCCCGGCGCGGCAATGCGCGACAGCGAGGTCTCGCTGGGCGGCAGACGGCTGCCGTCGGTTATCGGCGGATTGGTCGTTCTCGCTGCGTTACTTGCTGCAACGCTCAGCCTGCCGATCCCGGAGATCGCCATGGCCAGCGTGATGGGGCTTGGCGCTGCTGCCGCAGGCCTGGCCGTCGTCGCGTTGGCGCTGGCGCGGGCCGGCGCATCCATCCGCGTTCGCGGCTTCCTGTCGCTGGTGGTGCAGAAGGGACTGGGAAACGGCGCGACGGTCGCGGCCCGCGCCGTCGCTATCGGCATCGGCATCGCCGGAATCACCGCGCTGGTGTCGGCCCAGCACTCCCTGGAGACGGCACTGCGTTCCGAACTGCCGGACCGCGTGCCCGATCTGGTCCTGATCGATGTCCAGCCCGATCAGGTCGACCGCCTCCGGGCACGCATCGAGTCCGATCCCGGGCTCGGCGGCCTGCAAGCCAATCCATTCATGCGCTTCACGCTGACGGCGGTGAACGGGGTCCCGGCCGAAGAGGCGCTGGTGCGCGACGACAAGGCCTGGGTGATCGAGGGCGATCGCAGTTTTTCCTGGACCAGCGAACCCACCGGCGCCGAATTGCTGGCAGGCGAATGGTGGCCGGCCGATTACTCCGGCCCGCCGCTGGTGTCGCCGGAGGAGGATCTCGCCGAGGCCTTCGACCTCAAGCCGGGCGATACCCTGACCTACAGCGTGCTGGGACGGACCTTCACGTCCGAGGTCGCCAATATACGCATGGAGTATCACCGCACGTTCCGGCCGGAGTTTCTGCTGGTCGGTTCGCCCAGCCCGTTCAGGGACGCGCCGCACAGCTGGATCATGAGCCTGCAGGGCATGGATGCGCTCGAAGCGTCGACGTTACGTGACGCCCGGAACGGTGGGCCCGTGGACACGCTGATTCAGGAACTGGGCCGGGACGATCCCAACGTAACCGCCATCGATATCCGTCCGCTGGCGGCGCAGTTTCTCGACGTCATCGACGGCGCCATCGGCGCATCGCTGCTGGTGGCGCTGCTGCTGATCGTGGCCGGCGCCATGTCGATCGCGTCCGTCACCGCGGCCGAAGTCGATGCCCGGCGCCGCGACGCCATCGTCTTTTCGCTGGTCGGCGCATCGCGGCGCGAGGTCGCCGTGGCGCGCTTGATCGAGGCGTCGGCGATCGGTCTGGTGGCCGCCATCGTCGGCGGGCTGGCGGGACTGCTCGGCGGCTACTTTGCTGCCACCGATGCGCTGCGTATCGACTGGGTGCCGGGACCCATGGCATTCGTGCTACCGGCCGTGCTGGGCGTTCTCGCGGCCTTGCCGGCCGCGCTGGTCGGCGGCCTGTTCGCACTGCCGCGCGGCCGCGGCCAAATGCTGCGGCACCTCAGCGGCTAAGCGAACGGGAACGACGGTCCGGCGCCGGCGGAGGGAGTGCTAACTCATTGTCTCGTGGCCGTGCGATGCATTGGTAAGGCCGCCCCTCTCAAGTCAGAACGGCTTGGCGCGGATTACACCAATATCTGGCCGCTCGGCATCGCCGCTGTAGGCCACGCGCAGGCGGACTCGAAAATCCGGCTGCCGACGCACAGTGATCTATTGAGCGCAATCTCCTCCCGTCGCAGCCTGTACAGGAGCGGGTTATGGAAGCTGAGATGGTTGTCGGTAAGCTCGACTTTTTCCGCGAGCGCTCCGGTCCGGCCATTTGCGACCTGCTTCAGAAAATCACTTGCACACAAACAATTTTTCCGCCTTACTTGACGGCGAACGCCTTAAAAACTCAGCACAATCCAATGCTTGAGGGACGTCGTTGAAGCTTCCGGATCTCGATTACATCCGCCCCGGGACCCTCCAGGAAACCATCGACCTGCTGGTGGCGTATGAGGGCGAGGCCAAGCTCGTCGCCGGCGGACAAAGCCTGATGCCGATGCTGGCCTTCCGGCTGCTCGCGCCGAAGATCCTGATCGACATCAGCCGCCTTCCCGGCCTCAACGCCATCGATATTGGGCCGGATGGCGTCCGCCTCGGCGCGCTGACGACGTGGCGCGACATAGAGCGCCATGCCGCGCTGAAGACCGCGCATCCCTTGCTGGCCGCAGCGATCGCCCACGTGGCGCATTATCAAATCCGCAATCGCGGCACGGTCGGCGGCAGCCTCGCCCATAGCGATCCGGCGTCGGAATTTCCCGCATTGGTTACGACCTGCGACGCCGATGTCGTGGTGCACGGCGCCGGCGGCGAACGCGTCGTCAAGGGATCCGAATTCGTGCTCGGGGCCATGACGACCAGCCTCGAACCTGACGAGATGATCACCGGGATTCGTTTTCCGGCCTGGCCGGCAGCTCGGCGGTGGGGCTTCGAGGAGTTCGCCCGGCGGCGCGGCGATTTCGCAATGGCGGCCGCCGTCGTGTTCTACGATCTCGATGCGGGCGGCCGGGCCGCTGATCCGCACATCGGCATCATCGGCGAGCCCGAGCGCGCCGTCCGTCTCGCCGCGGTCGAGGACTTGCTCACCGGCCGCGTCATCGACCGCGATGTCATCGCTGAAGCGCGCGCGATCGGCGAACAGGCGGCGCAAACGTCCGACGATATCCACACACCCGCGAAGTATCGCAAGGCGCTGATCGGCACGATGATAGAGCGCGCGCTCATGACCGCCGCCGGCCTTGAGCTGCGTCCGGTGGCCGCATGAGCCGCAAGATCGACATCACCCTGACCGTCAACGGTGCGGCGTATGCTCATGCCGCCGATACGCGCTCGACGCTGGTCGACTTTCTCCGCGACGACCTGAAGCTCACCGGCACCCACATCGGATGCGAGCACGGCGTCTGCGGGGCCTGTACCGTACTGGTCGACGGCGAGGCAGTGCGATCCTGCCTGATGCTGGCGCCGCAGGCCGACGGCGCTTCGATCGTCACCGTCGAAGGGCTGGGCGCAGCAAACGGAGAACTCGGTGCGCTGCAACGCGCCTTCCGCAAGCATCACGCCCTGCAATGCGGCTTCTGCACCCCGGGCATTCTGACCACCGCGCATGCGCTGCTGACGCAGGAGCCCGACGCCGATGCCGACCGCATCCGCGACGTGCTGTCGGGCAACATCTGCCGCTGCACCGGCTACGTCACCATCGTCCAGGCCATCCTGGAGGCGCGCGACGCCTATCGGCGGCCTGCAGACGCGGGCACGTCGCGATGACCATTGTCCAGAACACACCGCTGGTCGGCACGTCGCTGGAGCGTCTGGAAGACGAGCGTTTTCTCAGCGGCAGAGGCCAGTATGTTGCCGATGTCCGCAAAGCCGGCATGTTGCACGCCGCCATCCTGCGCAGCAGTGTCGCCCACGGCCGCATTGTCCGCATCGGCCTCGACGCCGCGCGCGCTTTGCCGGGCATTCATGCGATCGTGACGGCGGCGGATATCCCGCAGCCGATCCCGCGAATCCCGCTGCGGCTGGTGCCGCTGCCGGAATTCGCGCCCTACCATCAGCCCGTCATTGCCTCGGCCAAGGTCCGCTATGTCGGCGAACCGATCGCCGTGGTCGTCGCCGACAGCCGGGCGCTTGCCGAAGACGCCATCGACCTGATCGAGATCGAGATCGACAACCTGCCGCCGATCGGCGACCGCGACGTCGACGCCAGCGGCTCGTTCCTGTTCGAAGAGACCGGCACCAATATCGCCTTGCGCTATCACACCGCGTCCGGCGACCCCGACGGCGCCTTCGCCACGGCCGACTACACGCGCAGGGAAACCTTCCAGATCCAGCGCCATACCGCGGCGCCGATGGAGACGCGCGGCCTGATGGCGCAATGGGACGAAAGCGGCCCGACGCTGAAACTCTATGGCGCCGCCAAGGTCCCCTACTTCAACCGGCGCGCGCTCGCCGCCATGATGAACCTGCCGGAAACCAGCCTCGAACTGATCGAGGTCGATGTCGGCGGCGGCTTCGGCGTGCGCGGCGAGTTCTATCCGGAAGATTACCTCATTCCCTTCGCCGCGCGCCTGGTGGGCAAACCGGTTAGTTGGATCGAGGACCGCCGCGAACACCTGATGGCGACCAACCATTCGCGCGACGTCGGCGCCACGGTCGAGATTGCCTGCACGAAGGACGGCACGATCACCGGCCTGCGCGGCGAAGTGTTCGGCGACATGGGCGCCTATATCCGCACCAATGGCGGCGTGGTGCCGACGGCCGCGGGCATGTTCCTGCAGGGGCCCTACCGTATCGCCAATGTCGACATCACCGTTCTCGCCTTGATGACCAACAAGACGCCGGTCGGCACCTATCGCGGCCCCGGCCGTTTTGAAGCCAATTTCTTTCGCGAGCGCCTGCTCGACATGGCGGCTGCAGACCTGGGCATCGATCCGGCCGAATTCCGCCGCATCAATCTCATCCGCGAGGACGAACTGCCCTATTCGATCGGCAAGCGCGCCCCGCATCTGCCCGACGCGGTCTACGACACCGGCGACTATCACGCCGCCTTCGAGCGTTGCCTGACGGAAATCGACTGGACCGGCAAAGCCGCCGTGCAGGGCCGCCTGATCGATGGCCGCTACCACGGCGTCGGCATCGCCAGTTTCGTCGAGAGCGGCGGCGCCGGGCCGAAGGAGACCTCGCGCTTCGTGCTGGAAAAAGACGGCATGGTCACCATCGCGGTCGGCTCTTCGATGCTGGGCCAGGGGCTGGAGACGACGTTCTCGCAGATCGCCTCCGACGCCTTGAACATTCCCGTCAGCGCGTTCCGCATCGATCATGGCTCGACCGCGCGGCTTGCCGACGGACTGGGCAGCTATCACGGCCGGTCCATCATTGTCGGCGGTTCGGCGGTGCTGGATGGCGCGGAAAAATTTCGCACCGCCGTGATCGAGGCCGCCGCCAACCTGCTCGGCCGGCCGAACGCCGAACTGCGCTTCGAGAACGGCGCGGTCGTCTCCGACGCGGGCGCCTCGATCAGCCTCAGCCAGATCGCCGCGAGCCGGCGTCCGGACGACGGATTGCTGAGCGTCGACGGCATCTTCCTCGTCAACAAGCCGACCTACAGCTACGGCACGCACGCCGCCTATGTCGCGGTCGACCCCGACACCGGCCGCGTCGAGGTGCTGGATTACGTCGCGGTCGAGGATGTCGGCCGGGCCATCAACCCGATGATCGTCAGCGGACAGGCGATCGGCGCGCTGGTGCAAGGTCTCGGCGGCGTGTTTCTCGATCACCTGATCTACGACGAGCAGTGCCAGCTGCTGACCGCTTCCTTCGCCGACTATCTGATGCCGACGGCGACCGACTTCCCGTCGCTGCGCAGCGTCGCGCTGGAACTGCGGCTGTCGCCGACCAATCCGCTGGGCGCCAAAAGCGCTGGCGAAGGCGGCATGGTGCCGGTGGCCGCCGCTGTCGGCAACGCGGTCGGCGCCGCGCTCCAATCGTGCGGCGCGCAACCGCGGACGCTGCCGCTGTCGCCATCCAAAGTCTGGAGCCTGATCCACGAGCCTGCCGCAACGGCGCCGTGACACAGGCCATCGTTTGCCGGGGTCAATGCAACACGAAGGAGTTTGCTATGAATCGCAGAAATCTCTTGGGCGTCGCCACCGCGTTTTCGGCCCTGATGCTTCTGGGCGGGGCCGCCGGCGCGCAACAGTATCCGACCAAGCCGATCAAGCTCATCGTGCCGTTCGGTGCCGGATCGACCGCTGACGTCATCGCGCGGCTGATCGGCAACTCGGTCGGCGCCGAATTCGGGCAGCAGTTCGTGATCGAGAACAAGCCCGGCGCCGGCGGCACCATCGGCGGTGCCGAAGCGGCCCGGGCGCCGAACGACGGCTACACGCTGGTGCTCGGCACGGTCGCCAGCCATGCGGTCGGTCCGCTGTCGATGCACAGCGTGTCCTACGATCCGATCGCCGATTTCGCCCCAATCACCATGATCGCCGATGCGCCGGCGATCATGGTCGTGCATCCGTCGGTGCCCGCGAGCAACCTCGCCGAATTCATCGCCTACGTGAAGAAGGAAGGTAACCTGAACTATGCGTCGGCCGGCACCGGCACGACAACGCATCTGGCCGGTGAGGCGCTGAAGGCGAAGGCCGGCATCACCCTCACCCACGTGCCCTACAAGGCGGTGGGACAGGCGATCACCGACGTCGTCTCGGGCGAGGTCAAGATGATGTTCTACCAGGTGCCGTCGGTCAGGCAGTTCATCGAAACCGGCAAGCTCAAGGCCATTGCGGTGACCACGGCCAAGCCGATCGCCTCGATGCCAAATGTGCCGACCATCGCCGCGACCTATCCGGGGTTCGATTTCTCGGCCTGGTTCGGCATCATGGCGCCGGCCGGTACGCCGAAGCCGATCCTGGACAAGCTGCACGCCGCGATCGTGAAGGCGATGAACACGCCGGAAATGAAGCAGCAGCTGGAAACACAGGGCCTCGTCGCGTCCGGCATCGGCCCGGATGAGTTCGCCGCCATGATGAAGGAAGCCATGCCGCGGTGGAAAGAGACCATCGAGGCGGCCGGCACCAAGACCCGCTAGAACATAACACCCCACGGGCGGCGGCGGCTTGAAGCGCCGCCGCCCGCAATAGTGACGGAGTTCCGATGCCCATCGACGCCCATGCGCACTACGTGCCGCCCACGCTGATCGAGACGATCGAAAAGCGCGCCGCCGACTTCGGCATCTCGGTGATCCAGCATCCGCCGACGTGTTCGTGCGCGCTGCATTTCAATTACGGGCTGAAGGTGCGGCCGTTCTTTCCCAAGCTGATCGAGCCGGTCGAACGCCGCATCGCGGCCATGCAGCAGCAGGGCGTGACGCGTCAGGTGCTGTCGATGTGGACCGACATCTTCGCCCACGGCATGGAGCGCGACAAAGCCGTCCAATGGCACCGCTACATGAACGAGCACATGGCATCGCTGTGTCAGGCCTCGCCCGACTCCTTCTCGATGCTGGCGTCGGTGCCCTTGCCGCACGCGCAGGAATCGGCGGCAGAGCTTGAATACGCAATGAAAAATCTCGGCGCCGTCGGCGGCGTCATCGCCGCCAATGTCGAGGGCGTCAATCTCGGTGAACTGGACCTCGATGCCTTCTGGCAGGCCGCGGTCGATCTCGACGCCGGCATTTTCATTCATCCGGTGCAGGCGCAGCCCAGCCCCCGTTCGGCGAAGTTCGCGCTGTCGCAGATCGCGCAATACACCGTCGACACCACCTTTACCGTCGGCTCGCTGATTTCGGCCGGCGTCATGGACCGTTTTCCGAAGCTGCGCCTGATGCTGTCGCACGGCGGCGGCACGTTCCCCTATCTCACCGGGCGCTTCGACGTCATGCACGAGCGGATGGACCGCAAGCAGCAAGGCGACATCGCCGCCAACCCGCCGTCGAGCTATCTGCAGCGCTTCTATTACGACACCATTCTGCACGACCCCACCATTCTGAAATGGCTGGCCGGCCGCGTCTCGGTCGACCGCATTGTGCTGGGCAGCGACTATTCATTCCCGCCGGCGGACCTCGATCCGGTTTCGACGGTTAAGGGTGCTGGCTTTTCGTCGGCGGAGCAACACCGCATCCTCGAAGACAATCCCCGCGCGCTGTTCCCGCAGTTGCGTTAGGCGTCTTTTCAGAGCGCCGAAACCAGCCGGATGAGATCCTCGCCCATCCGCGCGTTGCCGAAGCGCGCGCGCTGAATGGATTCGACGCCGCTCTTCGAGGAAAGCGATCCGCGCTGGGTGCGTTTCAGGACATTCTCGAACGCAAGCAGCTCGCGAGCCGCAGGTAGCGGAAATCATTGGACGCTACCGGGACATTCGCGGCTGGCGGCTGTCGTCATTCCTCGCCGACCTCTAGTCTGGCCATGACGCGCTCGGGCAATTCGCGCGGCGGCTGATGGCTGCGGAATAAACGGTCCGCCCGACGCTCCCACCTGCGCTTATCAGCGCGACCTTGCCTTCGTCTGGACCGAACGAAGATCCGCTTGAGGCCAGCGGATCGGTAAGATTTTCACCCTTGACCTTGGATTTCCACCGCGCCCGCTCTTGGCAAAAATCGAATCGCTTGGCGCTATCGACTTGGTATTCTCGGATATAGTCATGCCGGGCATGAGTGGGGTTGAATTTGCCAAGACGGTCTATAAAAAATTTCCGGCCTTCCTGTGGCACTCGCTACAGGATACAGCGAGGCGGCCAACAGCGCTAAGGCCGAAGGTTTTACGATATTATCCAAGCCTTACCATGGAGACCTTATTGGAGGCAGCCAATGATGCAGTCGCAGTAGGACAGCCAACCTCATCAACCTAGCATTGGGGCGCTCGGATTTCCTGTTTGGATCCATCCCAAGTTATCGGCATCTTCAACAACGCGTCAACTCGCTAAGCGACAGACTCATCCGATGGGCCACTATCACGATCCTCTATTGGTTTCTTTATCTATCGCTGTGGCAATCTTTGCATCGTACACGGCGCTACTTCTGGCAACGCGAGTTCAACCCTTCAAGCGCGGCAGCAGATATTGGTGGCTCGCCGCAGCGTCAATCGCTCTCGGCGGCGGGATCTGGTCGATGCATTTCGTCGCAATGCTGGCGTTCAGCTTGCCAAATACAGAGGTCACATACGATCTAGGGATAACATTAGTCTCGCTCGGGTTGCCGATTGCAGTCACTGGGTTCGGCTTCGCCGTTGTAGCGGGAGGAACGAGTCCACTACGGCTGGCGCTTAGCGGCGGTGCAATGGGAGCGGGCATCGTGGCAATGCACTACACCGGTATGGAAGCGATTCGTTTTAATGGGACCCTCAACTACGCACCTTTGTGGGTAGGCGTGTCGATAGTCATCGCTGTTGCTGCAGCGACCACCGCTCTTTGGATCGCTTGCCAAAACACGACCCATATACAACGGGGGATCGCTGCAGTCGTTATGGGCCTTGCTATTTCTGGCATGCATTACAGCGCCATGGCCGGCGCGACGTTCACTATCGCATCAAAGACGCAGGGCCACGTTGCCGGTAGCTCCTTTGGGCAAACAACTCTTGCCCTTTGGGTCACCCTGACAACACTCGCTATTCTGTTATTTGCGCTCGCCGCGGCCATCCTCGACCGACGCATTGGCGAGAAAACACAACAACATCGAGAGGCGCTTAGAGATAGCGAAGAACGTTTTCGTATACTGGTGCAGGGCGTCACCGACTACGCGATCTTCATGCTCGATCCGAACGGGCACGTAACAAATTGGAATTCAGGAGCCGAGCGGATCAAGGGATACACGAGTGACGAAGCCATCGGGCGCCACTTTTCCATGTTCTACCAGGCCGAAGACCGGGACGCGGGCACTCCGAACAGCGCCCTAAAAACGGCAGAAACCAGTGGACGCTTTGAAGCTGAAGGCTGGCGCGTGCGAAAGGATGGAGACGCCTTCTGGGCGCATACAGTCATTCAAGCCATTCGCGATGATCGCGGCAAGCTTGTTGGTTTCGCAAAAGTCACGCGTGATATTACGGAGAGCAAGAAGGCGCGCGAAAGTCTCGAAGAAGCACGGCAGCATATTGCGCAATCGCAGAAGATGGAAGCGATCGGCCAGCTGACAGGCGGAGTCGCACATGACTTCAATAATCTGCTTACGATCGTGCTCGGGAACCTCGATGTAGCCAATTCACTCCTGGAACGAGGCGATACAGGGAGTGACCGATTGAAGCGCGCAATTCAAAATGCGCGCCATGGGGCGCAACGTGGAAGCAGCTTGACCAAAAGTCTCTTGGCGTTCTCGCGGCGGCAACCTCTTGAGCCCAGGGTAATCAATATCAATCAAGCTCTACAGGATGCCACACCCCTTCTGCAGCGAGCCTTGGGTGAAGACCGGCCGCTTGAGACGGTAGGCTTGGCCGGCGCATGGAATATCGAGGCTGATCCCGCACAGCTAGAAGTCGCGCTGCTGAATTTAGCTATCAACGCCCGGGATGCCATGCCCGAAGGCGGAAAGGCAACTCTGGAAGTAGCAAACACTTACGTCGACGAAAACTATGCTGCCCGTCATCCGGACATTAAAGCCGGTCAGCATTGCGTAATTTCTTTGACTGACACGGGTCTTGGCATGTCAAGAGAGACCTTATCGCAAGTCTTCGAACCCTTCTTTACGACCAAGGCACCCGGGCATGGCACCGGTCTTGGTCTTAGTCAGGTGTATGGCTTCGTCAAACAGTCCGGCGGGCACGTCAACCTGTACAGTGAACAGGGTCACGGGACCTGTGTTAAAATGTACTTTCCCCGGGCTTTTCAGCACAGCGACACCAGCACTCGGGAGACTTCGTCGTCTCTACTCATGGGGAGAGGCCAACGGGTGCTGGTCGTTGAGGACGACGCGGACGTTCGGCAGTTTGTTTCGGAGGCACTGCGCGACCTTAACTACAATGTAGTCGCTCTAGAATCGGGAGAGGCAGCGCTAGACCATTTGCGGAGCGAATTTCACGTTGATGTGATCATTACAGACGTCATCATGCCAGGGATAAGCGGTCGCCAGCTTGCAGATGTTGCTTTGACTATCTCACCTCAAACTAAGGTGATTTTCATGACAGGCTATTCCCGCAACGCTATCGTTCACAATGGCCGTTTGGATCCCGGTGTTGTCCTTCTGCAGAAACCATTTTCGCGTGAAGAGCTTTCGAGTAAGTTAGACTCGTTATTCCCCGCCAAATAGGCACGGCCGGGAGGCCGACTCAATCCGCGCTGCTGTCAGTTTGGTTGTCGAAGACAGTAATCGCAAAGGACGGCACTGACCTGCGATGTGCGAGAACCGTCGCAAGCTGCAATGGCGAAGCTATGCGTTAGCGTGCGAAGCACTCGCCAAAGCTGATCTGCGCGAAGCGCTTTCATCTATTGCGGCAAAGACGCTGGTGGTTTGCTCGACGACGGTCAACCTGCGGCTCTAACCGGCAGGTGTGTCGGCGGTTTTCTGGCGGTGAAAAGCAAGCAGCTTGACGGAACAGAGTCTGTGTCCCTAAGTTTGCGCAGGGAGAAACACACATGAAAAACATGCTTTCGCGCGCCGGGTTCGCCGCAATCTTATCGATCGCCGCCCTCACAACCGCGACTGCCCAGGAATGGCCTTCGCGTAACGTCACTGTTGTCGTGCCAGTCCCGGCTGGCGTCACAAGCGATCTCGTGGCGCGCGTGGTTTTCGAGCAGGTTGCAAAGCAGCTTGGACAGAGCTTCGTGATCGAGAATCGGGTGGGCGCCGGTGGAACCATCGGCGGCAATACAGTCGCCAAAGCCACGCCCGATGGTCATACGATTCTGGTTTGGGGCGCCATTGCCGCCGCGACCGCGATCTACACGAAGCTGCCCTTCGACACGCTCAATGATTTCACGCCAGTGGCTGTGTTCGGTCAAACCCCGCTTGTCGTGGTCGCTACCCCCGGTCGTTACAAGACGCTCGGTGAACTTGTTTCTGCGGCAAAGGCCGATCCCGGAAAGCTGAATTATGCGACCGTCGGTGCAGGATCGGCCTCCCACTTCGGCGCCGCGCAACTTATGGTGAGCGCAGGGTTCACCGCGCAGCACATCCCCTTCAAGGGCAGCGAATGGCTGACGGAGGTCATGGCCGGCCGCATTGAGTTCTCCGTGCCGCCGATGCCGAGTGCGATCAGCCTGATCAGGGACGGCAAGGTGGTCCCGCTCGCAGTTAGTTCGTCAACGCGTTCCACATCGCTCCCCAACGTGCCGACGATGGTCGAGGCAGGGCTAAAGGAAGACGCTGTCTATCCGTTCTACACTGCAGCCTTTCTTCCCGCCAAAACACCACCTGCCATCGCCGAGAAGCTGCACGCGGAGATCATGAAGGCGCTGGCGTTGCCATCCGTGAAGGAACGGCTGGCCGCAATCGGTGTTGATCCGATGCCGATGACCCAAGCTCAGTTCGCTGAGTTCTTCAAGAAAGACGTTGCCAACAACCAGGCGCTGGTAAAGGCGGCGAACATTCCAACGCAATAGCTGGTCGCCGGCGGGATCCGATGTCTGCGCGTGCGGTTTCGGATTGCGCTTTGACGGAATTGGCCGGAGATCTTCGCCGTCGGAATTCCACTGCCCGCCCGCCGGATCCCAGCCAATCCCGTGACATCGCCTTTCTGTCCCTTGGGGCGACCACGTTCCAATCGAGCGCCGCGATCACCTCTTTGCAATGCTACCGTAAGTGCTTCGCCATGCTGTAAGTTGCCGATATTAGACAACTGGCAGAACTCCACAAAGCAACACCGTTTTCCGCCAGCGTAAGGCTCACGGCAATCCGCTACTGAGAAAGCGGTCGCGCATCATCTGGCCAAAAGTGCGCGCCGACGCCGAGCGGAAGCTGGCTTTCGGCCATAACAAGGCGGAGGTTCTGACCGGTGTTGGTTCGTACAATGGAATTGCTCGATAGCGGTTGGGTGCAATCCGCAGACCGTGCTCGGAGATAATGGTCGACACGCTGCTCTCGGCGATAGCACCGAGCATGACTTCCAGTGAATTCGTCTCACATATAACGTTGGGCTTGGCTCCAACTTGATCGAGGTATTTGTCGATCAGGCGGCGGGTGAGGAAGTCCCTGCTCAGGAGGACCATGGACTTTTTATCGAGCTCGAACAGCTTCACCCGCTTGCGTGCGGCGAATTCATGTGCGCGGCCGACCACAAGAAACAGACGTTCTTCGAGAATCGGCTCGACCTCGGTTCCGTCAAGCGTGGTTGGCGCAAATGCAATTCCCAGGTCAAGAGACCCCGCCGCTAGCCCATGCTCGATTTCGAGGCCGGTCAACTCTCGAATGTTCAAGTGGATGCCGGGATAGGCCGTAATGAACCCTCCGAGAATCGATGGGAGCAGTGTGCGGCTGAACGACTGAATGACGCCAATCCGCAGATCGCCACGGATCATTCCCCCCAGTTCCGACAGGGCGAGGCGCCCCGCCTCAAGTTCACGCACAGCACGATTGGCGTAGTCCCGAAGCAGCCTGCCCGGCTCCGTCAAGCGGACTTGCTTGCCAATGCGATCAAACAGCAGGCTGCCGAGTTGGGCTTCGAGCTGCGCGATCTGGTGAGACAAAGTAGGCTGCGTCACCGAAAGCCGCTCGGCTGCTTTTGTAAAATGCAGGCATTCGGCCGCCGCTAAAAAGTAGTGGAGCTGCCGAAGGGTGATGGAAGTGGGGAACCGAACCATGCGGCTATTCTATCGATAATATAGAAAATAGCCACTGTCCCTATGGATACCGCGCTGCTACGCTCCAGCCAATCTGCCGATAAGCGCAGCATTTTGGCTTGGGAGAGTCCAAGGCGGCCGGTGCGGATGGGCCGCCGAGCTACCCTGATTCAAATCCAAATCCCTCGCGCGCAGCTAGACGCTGCTCCTGATCTGTGGGGAAGCCGAACTTATGCAGCCGAGGAAGCTCGCGTGAAAATCGACGTCTTCAATCATTTCACACCCGCAAAGGTGTTTGAGCGGTTCAAGAATTTGGCGCCGGATAATCCCGGCCTGAAAGCGTTCGGCGCTCTGCCCGCATTATGGGATATCGACGCGCGTCTCCGCTTGATGGAGCAGTTTCCCGACGTTCAGCAGGTGCTGTCGCTTGCTAATCCGCCGCTCGAATTGCTCGCAGGTCCCAATCAAACGCCTGAACTGGCGATACTCGCCAATGACGAGCTTGCGGCCGTGTGCGGCAAGTATCCGAAGCTGTTCCCCACCTTCACGGCGTCGGTGCCGGCCAACAACGTCGATGCCTCGATCCGCGAGGCCGAACGCGCCATCAAGACGCTGGGAGCGCGCGGCATTCAGCTCTTCACCAATGTCAACGGCAAGCCGCTGTCCAATCCGGAGTTTCTGCCGCTGTTCGAGTTCATGGCGGCGCAGGATCTTCCGATCTGGATCCATCCGATGCGCACGGGCGCGTTCGCCGATTACGCGACGGAGGATCATTCCGAACAGGAAATCTGGTTCACGTTCGGCTGGCCCTACGAGACCACCGCCTGCATGACGCGCCTGATTTATTCCGGGCTCTTCGACCGGCTGCCGAACCTGAAGATCATTTCGCACCATTACGGCGGCATGATCCCGTTCTTTGCGGAGAAGATCGCGCTCGGCTTTCAGCAGATATTCCACGGGGCACCCGGTCGCAATCCGGTTGCGGAGAAAGCGGGACTGAAGAAGCCGGTGCTGGACTATTACCGCATGCTCTACGCGGATACCGCGATCAACGGCTCCGCGCCGGCGACCGTCTGTGGCTATGCGTTCTTCGGCGTCGAGCGGTCACTGTTTGCCACCGATGCGCCCTTCGATTCACTCGGCGGAAAGCAGATGATCCAGGGCACCATCGACGCCGTGAACAAGCTCGATATCGGCGCCGGCGAGAAAACCCGCATTTTCGAAAAGAATGCGCGCACGCTGCTCCGGCTGGACGCGTGACGATGGACAAGCCAATGCCCGGCGCCCTTGCAGGCTTGCGTGTTCTCGATCTTTCCCGGGTGCTCGCGGGCCCGTGGGCCGCGCAGGTTTTCGGCGATCTCGGCGCCGATGTCATCAAGGTCGAGCGGCCGGGCACCGGCGACGATACGCGCACCTGGGGTCCCCCGTATCTCAAGGACGGCGCCGGCAAGGACACGACCGAGGCGGCCTATTTCCTTTCCGCCAACCGCAACAAACGGTCGGTCTGTGTCGACTTCACTCGCCCCGAAGGCCAGGAGATCGTCCGCAAGCTGGCCGCGGAGTGCGACATCCTGATTGAGAACTTCAAGGTCGGCGGACTCAAGCAATACGGGCTCGATTACGAATCGATCCGCAAGATCAATCCGCGGCTGATCTATTGCTCGATCACCGGCTTCGGCCAGCAGGGGCCCTACGCCCCGCGCGCAGGTTACGATTTTCTGATTCAGGGCATGGGCGGATTGATGAGCCTGACCGGCCGCAAGGACGGCGAGCCGGGCGGCGGACCACAGAAGGTCGGCGTCGCGCTGACCGATATTCTGACCGGATTGTACTCGGTGATCGCCGTGCTCGCCGCGCTGAATCACCGCCACGCGACCAACGAAGGCCAGCACGTCGACCTGGCATTGCTCGACGTCCAGGTGACGAGCCTGGCCAATCAGAACATGAACTACCTGACCAGCGGCGAGGCCCCGGTCCGCATGGGCAATGCGCATCCCAACATCGTGCCCTACCAGGACTTTCCCACTGCGGATGGCGACATGATCATCGCCGTCGGAAACGACGGGCAGTTCGCCGCACTGTGCGGCGTCCTCGGCCACCCGGAGTGGGCGGCGGACGCGCGCTTCTCCACCAACACCTTGCGGGTCAAGAACCGCGAGACGATCATCGCAATGTTGCGCGCCGTGACGGCAACGCGCACGACCACGGAATGGGTGAAGGCCTGCGAAAGCGTCGGCGTTCCCTGCGGACCGATCAACGACCTCAGCGCGGTTTTTGAGGACCCCCACATCAAGTCGCGCCGGCTCAAGATCGAACTGCCGCACCCGACCGCAGGCACCATACCGCTGGTCGGAAGTCCGATCCGGATGTCGGCGACGCCGGTCGAATACCGGTCGCCGCCCCCGCTGCTTGGCGAACACACACTGGCCGTGCTCGAAGAGATCCTGGGCCTGAGCCTCAGCGACGTCAGCAAGCTGGCCGAAAGTAAAATTGTCGCGTCGTCGGACTTTCCAGGGCCGCCGAGATGACGTTTACCGGTGATCCGATCAATGCACAGGAAGTGCTGGCGGGCGGGCTCGTTTCCAAGGTCGTGCCGGCGGCTTCACTGCCCGACGAGGCGCTCAAGCTGGCCGGGCGCATCGCCGCCAATCCGGGCCATCAACTCCGCATGGCCAAGAGGCTGATCCGCGAGGCGCAGACCGGCCGGCTGGAAGCCACGCTTGAAATGTCGGCCGCCTTCCAGGCGCTCGCGCATTCGACCGAAGAACATCGCACGCTGATCGCCGAGGCCGTCGCGCGCATTTCCAAATCGCAGAAAGGGTAATTCTGATGAAGACCGAAACCGTCATCGTTCCGATGCGCGACGGCAAGATGAGCGCCTATGTCGCCTATCCGGACAAGACTCCGACCGGAGCAATCATCGCCATCATGGAAATCTGGGGCGTCAACGACACGATGCGCGCACATGCGCATGAATTTGCCGAGGCCGGCTTCGTCTGCCTGGTCCCCGACTTGTTCTGGCGTCAAGAACCCGGTGTAGAACTGTCCGACCGCAACCCGGCGCATGTCGAGAAGGCGTTCGATCTCTATTACAATTTCGACTACGACCTCGGTGTCCAGGACATGGAGGACACCCGCGCCTATCTTAAGACTTTGAGCGCGGTCAATGGCAAGGTCGGCGCCGTCGGCTACTGCCTTGGCGGCAAGCTATGTTACCTTATGTGCTGCCGGACGGATATCGACTGCGCCGTTGCTTATTACGGGACCTATATCGAGCATAACATCCGCGAAGTGGGCAACCTTCACCGCCCCTTCGTTCTGCACATGGCGATGAAAGACCGCTGGGTGCAGAAGGAAGTCAACGAGCTTCTGGAACGCAAGTTGTCGCCCAATCCGCTGGTTGAAATTCACAAGTACCCCGGCGCGGATCACGCTTTCGCGCGGCATGGCGGACTGACCTACAGCAAACCGGAGGCAGACCGCGCGCTCGCTCTCTCCGTCGACTTCTTCCACAAACATCTGGATTAATTGTCATGCCAGCGCTCGACACCCAGATTACCGTTCGGTGTGAAGGCAGCGGACCTCCGCTTGTGCTGCTTCATTGCCTCGGCGTCGATCACCGATTCTGGGATTTCGCCAGTCCGCTTGGCACAGACTTCACGATCTATCGCTACGATCTGCCCGGTCACGGGACGACCCCGGCGCCCAAAAGCGCCTACGATATCGAAGACCTGTCGGACCAGCTCGCCGCCATCATGCGGGCGCAAGGCGTTGCCCGGGCCAGCATTGCGGGAATTTCGCTGGGCGGTCTGATCGCGCAGGACTTCGCGGCGCGTTATGCGGGGATGGTCGACAAGCTCGTCCTGGTGGATACGACCCCGCGCTACACCGACGAAATGCGCTCGATGTGGGCGGAACGTGCAGCAACCGCGCGCACCAAAGGCGTCACGGCCATGGTCGACCCGCTTCTTAAAATCTGGTTCTCGGCCGACGCAGCCACGAGAAATCCCGCTGCCGTGGACTATGTCCGGAACGCGCTCAGCCGCGCCGACGGCGAAGGATATGCCCTGGCTTGCGAGGCGCTCGCCCGCGCCGACCTGCGGGACCGCGCGCCGAAGATCAAGGCGCGGACACTGGTCATATGCGGTGACGACGATATCCCGAGTTTTCTGGATGCGGCGCGCTGGCTGTCCGCAAACATCGCGGGCGCAGAATTGTCGTGGATCCCGCAAACGCGTCATGCCTCGGTCATTGAAGATCCTCAATCCGCCGTGCGGATCATGAAGTCTTTTCTGCAAAAGGCCTGACGGGTGGATTAGGACCACCGCGACGAAAACGAGAATTCAACTCGAGCAACACCACACGAACGAAAATAGGGAGGTTTAGATGCTTGCACGCTCAAAAATCCTACTGTCAGCAGCACTCATGCTGTCTGCGGGCGCATTTGCCGGACCGGCGAATGCCGCCAACTACAACATCACTTTCGCAGGCGGCCACGGCACGCATTTGCCCTGGATGAAGGCGATCGAGGAATTCTACATTCCGGAAATCGACAAGCGGCTTGCCGCCGCAGGCGGCAAGGACAAGGTCGTCTGGACCAAGGCGTTCGGCGGCACCCTCGCCAAAATTGGCGGCGTCCTTGAGGCGGTGCAGGAAGGCATTGCCGATATGGGCATGGTCTACACCATCTTCGAGCCGGCGAAATTGCCGCTGATGCAGGTGACCCACTTGGCGCCGTTCGGCTCCGGCGACGTCACGCTGATCAGCAAGATCATCGTCGAAATGAACGCAGAAATGCCGGAATTGAAGGCCCATTGGGATAAACAGGGCCAGGTGTTCCTCGGCGCGATCGCGGCCGACAACAATCACACGTGGACCAAGTTTCCGGTCACCAAGCTCGAAGACTACAAGGGACGCAAGCTGGGCGCTTCCGGCTCGCTGTCGCTATGGGCAAACGGCATCGGCGCTGTCGCCGTGCAGGGCGACTTTGCCACGCATTACAACAACGTTAAGACCGGTGTTTATGACGGGCTGATCGCCTTCACGACCGGCGTGTATCCGATCAAAATCCACGAAGTGGCACCGTACATGGTTAAAGCCGACCTCGGAGCCACGTCGATCGGGGCGATAACGATTAACAAAAAGCTCTTCGATTCGATGTCGCCCGAGACGCAAAAAATATTCCGCGACGTTGGAGTCGAATACAGCCAGCGCGTTTCAGCAACGATGAAGAACCTTGCCGGCGTCTTTGAAAAGAAGATGGCCGAAGAAGGCGCGAAGATTACTGAGTTCCCGCGGGAGGAGCGCAAGAAGTGGGCGACCACCATGCCCAACATTGCCAAGGACTGGGTCAGTCGGAATGAAGACCGAGGCGACCCGGCCAAGAAGGTGCTGGAGGCGTATATGTCCAAGCTGCGTGCAGCCAAAGTCGAGCTCGTGCGCGAGTGGGATAAGGAATAGCGCCGTCAAGTCCAACTGACCGCTCGCGGCGAGATCCTGCATCTTGCCGCGAGCGGCCCGCGCCTCAAACCGGTATCGCGTCAATGAACAATCAGCGGCCAAATCCTGCGTCACCCCGGCGATTCGAATGGTTTGAGTCGCTGCTGTCGGTGCTCAATTCGATCGGCACGTTGTGGATTTTCGTGCTGATGGTCGTCATCAGCCTCGACGTCATTGGCCGCACAGCATTCAACGCTCCGCTGCCCGGCGTTCTGGAACTGGTGCGCCTTTCGATTGTCGGCATCGTGTTCATTCAACTCGCACATACGTTGCGCGCCGGCCGGATCACGCGGGCGGATAATCTGTTGCGGATTCTGCAGCGCAGGCGCCCACGTTGGGGATACGGCCTGGAGATGCTCTTCAGTCTCACCGGCGCGATGATTTTCGTCGTGCTTCTCAGGGCGAGTTCTCCATTATTTCTGCGCTCATGGGAATCCGGCGAGTACGCCGGCATTGAGGGCTATATCACCTATCCGGTCTGGCCGGTGCGGTTGATCATACTCATCGGCAGTCTTTGCGCAGGATTGCAGTTTCTTCTTTTCGCGTGGCGCGACCTGCAAGTGGTGTTGAGCGGCGTTCCACCGATAGAGGACGTATCGGACTCCTCCGAAAGCCTTGCTTACGGAGATAAGGTGTAGCAATGGACGGGCTCGACATCGGATTGCTGTCGATGATCGCCATTGTGGTGCTCATCTACGCGGGCATGCACGTCGCCATCGCGCTTTGCCTTGTATCTCTCGTTGGCGTCTGGGCCATTAAAGGCAACTTTGCTCTCGCCGAGACGCTTCTTGCGCTTGCCGCCTCAGATGCCGTGTCGAGCTATGAGTTCGGCGTGGTGCCGTTGTTCGTCCTCATGGGGCTTCTCGTCAGCGTCGCGGGCATCGGGCGCGATACATTCGTGGCCGCCAATGTGCTGCTGCGGGGCATGCGCGGCGGATTGGGTGTCGCGACCGTCGTGGCCAATGCGGCCTTCGCAGCCGTTACGGGCATTTCCATCGCGTCCGCCGCGGTGTTCACGAAGATCGCCGTGCCGGAAATGCTCCGGCTCGGATACCGGCCGCGCTTTGCCGTCGGCGTCGTCGCCGGCAGTTCCATCCTCGGAATGCTTATTCCGCCGAGTCTGCTCCTGATTATCTTCGGCTTGCTGGCCGAGCAGTCGATCGGCGACCTGTTCATCGCCGGCATTGTTCCGGGTCTGCTCCTGGCCGCCTGCTTCTGCGCGATGATCATGTTTTTCGCTTATTTCGCCCCTGATTTGGTTCAGGATTCGAGTGGGGCGCAAGTTCAGGCCGACGCCCGCGACGATCTCACGGTCGCTCACGCGCTGTTGAGCCTGCTGCCGATGGTCGGCCTCGTGGCCCTGGTCATGGGCGGCATCTATGCCGGCTGGTTCACGCCGACCGAGTCCGGGGCGATCGGCGCGCTGGGCGCATTGGTGCTTGCGATCGCCAGGCGGCGCCTGACGCTGGCCTCGACGTGGCGCGTATTAACCGAAACCGGCTACGTGACCGTCTCGATTCTGTTCCTGATCATAGCGGCCAATATCTACAGCCGTCTGCTCGCAATGTCGGGCTTGCCGCAGGCGCTGGATGCATGGGTGACCGCCATGCAGATGAGTTTCTACACGCTGCTCATTGCCTACGTTCTCATCGTAGTGGTCATGGGCACGTTGATCGATGGCGTGTCGATCATGCTCATCATGGTGCCGATGTTCCTGCCGCCGCTGGCCACGTACGACGTCAACCTTATCTGGTTCGGCATTATCACGGTTATCGCCGTGGAAATCGGCTTGCTGACGCCGCCGTTCGGATTGTCGGTCTACGTCATCAAGAGCACGCTCGACGACAAGCGCATTTCCCTGAACGACATTTTCATCGGGGCAGCGCCTTACGCGGTCATCATGTTCCTGGTTCTGTTGTTGATCATCTTTGTGCCCGGCATCGCCTTGGTGCTTCTCTAGAAAACGAAGGCTAAAGCGACATGAGCGATTTCAAAAGCGAGGTCCGTGACGGTATGCGCATCGACTGGGATGTGCCGGTCGAAATGAGCGATGGCGTCATCATGCGCTGCGACGTGTTCCGGCCGGTCGAAGAGGGGAGCTACCCCGCCATTCTCGGCTACGGTCCCTACGGAAAGCTTCTGCATTTCGGCGAGGGGTATCCCGACCAGTGGAACCGGATGGTCGAGCAACATCCGGACGTCACCGCGGGTTCGACGAACAAGTATCAAAGCTTTGAACTGTGCGACCCGGAGAAGTTTGTTCCGCATGGCTACGCGGTCGTGCGCTTCGACTCGCGCGGCGCCGGGCGTTCGGAGGGTTACCTCAACCCGTTTTCCGAGCGGGAGACGCAGGACATATACGAATGCATCGAGTGGACGGCCGCGCAATCCTGGTGCACTGGCAAGGTCGGCATGAGCGGCATTTCGTACCTGGCCAGCAATCAATGGCAGGTCGCCGCGCTACAGCCGCCGCATCTGGCCGCGATCTGCGCCTGGGAAGGCATGAACGACTTCTACCGCGAATGGGCTCACCACGGCGGCATCCAAAGCACTTTCGGGCGAAGCTGGTACAAGCCTTTCATCCTGCCGTTGCAGCACGGTAAGGGGGCCAACGGCTACAAGAGCAGCATGAACGGCGAATGGGTGGCGGGACCCGAAACGCTGAGCGAGGAGGAACTCGAAGCCAATCGGATCGATTGGCACAACGAGTGCCTCAAGCACAAACTGGCGACCGACGAGTTCTGGACATCCCGCACGCCCGATCTCTCCAAGGTTACAGTGCCGGTTTTTTCCAGCGGCAACTGGGGCGGACAAGGTCTTCACCTTCGCGGCAATGTCGAAGGATATCTGGACTCGGCTTCAAAGGAAAAATGGCTCGAGTTTCACTGCCTCGAGCACTGGACCGAGTACTACACAGACTACGGGGTGAACCTGCAAAGGAAGTTCTTCGATTACTTCTTGAAAGGCGAGGACACCGGCTGGAAATCACAGCCGCCGGTCCTGATGCAGGTGCGGCAGGTCGATGGAAGCTGGCAGCCGCGAAACGAGCACGAATGGCCGCTCAAGCGCACACGCTGGACCAAACTGTTCCTCGACGCCGCCGCGGGTACGCTCGCGGAAGCGCCTGCGCGAGACGATACACGCATCGAATATCGCGGCCTGTCGGAAGGGGCGACTTTCGTTTCACCGCCCTTGGCCGCCGAGACCGAAATTACCGGTCCAATTGCTGCAAAGCTGTTCGTCTCATCAGCGACGGACGACGCTGATATATTCGTCGTGGTCCGGGTGTTTAACCCGGAGCTAAAGGAAGTTACCTTCCAGGGACACACCGATCCGCATACGACCGTTGCGCAGGGCTGGCTCCGCGCCTCGCACCGCAAACTCGACCGCAAGCGCAGCCTGCCTTATCGGCCTTACCACACGCATGATGAGATACAAAAGCTGACGCCGGGACGCATTTACGAACTGGACATCGAGGTCTGGCCGACCTGCATCGTCATCCCAAAGGGTTATCGTCTGGCCGTCAGTGTGCGCGGCAAGGACTACGAATATCCCGGTGGCGTCGGCGGCCCCGGCGTGAAAATGCTCGGCACCTTTACGGGGGTCGGCCCGTTCCGCCACGACGAAGTGCGCGACCGGCCGCCGGAAACGTTCGACGGAGACGTAACGCTCCACACCGGACCCAAACGCCCCGCGTATGTCTTATTGCCGGTGGTTCCTGCCAAGGCAAAGTAGCCGCGCGTTCGATACCCGCGTAGCGGTCCCTGCCGGACCGCTACGCAGGTAATATCATTGCGCGGCCATACATTCTGGAGATCATTCGGTCGTGGTGACTTGCCCGAAGAATCGATCGATGTTTTTCAGCGATGCTTCGTGGTCGGCCTGGATGTATGTGCCATGCTTTTTGACAACAGGATCAATTATTTCCAGCTTTAGGGCACCTGATCGTTCGACGCCTTTTTTCTGGAAGCAGGCACAGGCACGATAAAGCAAGAGGGCCGACGACCACGGTTCGGCTCACCTTCCAGAGGCTGGCCGTTTTTGTCGAGTGGATGGTGCAATTCTGGCGCCCGATAGGGCGAGTTCAGAATCGCCCTTTCGTAAAAGCTGCTCAATTTTTCTACGTCCACCCCCACGGATCCGCTTCGCATAGAGAGCGAAGCGACCTCAGGCAGCCATCTCCGGGCACGAAAGTACAGAGCCGCAGAGAAAACTACCCCCTAGAGAGCGGAATGCAGTTGCCGGCCACTTTCGACAGTACAGAGCTCGGTTTGAGAATCCCGCAAATCCAATGCGACCTTTACCCGCAAAATCGGATCGAGCGGCGGTTAGATACAGGCGCTGGCGGAGAGAGTGCGAGAACTAACTAACTGTCTCTAGTACGCGATTGATAACTACTGAAAATTCGCCCATTTACAAGGGGTTATAGGGCATCCTTCCAGACCCCTCTAAGGCAACAGAATCGTTATTTTTCTAAAAGCTGCCTCATCTTTCCGAGCAGCCTTTCGAACTCGACCGGCTTGGTATCGAACTCGTCGCAGCCGGCCGCCAACGCCTTCTCGCGGGCTCCCGCGAGGGCGTGGGCCGACAATGCAATCACAGGAATCGCCTGCGTCCCGGGATCGGCCTTGAGGCGCCGCGTGGCCTCCCAGCCGTCAATCACCGGAAGATCGAGGTCCATCAGGATGAGGTCTGGCTTTTCCGCCGCCGCCGCCGCGCAGCCCTTCTCGCCGTCCTCGGCTACGACAACTTCGAACTCGTCGAGCAACTCAAGACGCATCTTGAGCATGTAGACGTTGTCGTCGTTGTCTTCCACGTACAGTATCTTGATCACGACAAAGCTTCCGCCACGCTCCGGGCGTCGACCAACCGCCGGATGCGCGCGACGAGATCGGCGGGCTTGAACGACTCTTTCACCAGCACGGACTGCACCCCGGAATTCAGGCGATGGCGATCTTCAGCATTCAAGTCTCTCGACGTGACCACTATAACGGGGATATCGCGCCATTCGAGATTTTCCTGCAGGGCATCCACCAGTTGGAACCCGTCCATCTCCGGCATCATCAAATCGAGCAGAATGAGATCGGGAACATTCGCCTTCAGCAGGGCCAGTGCCTCCCGCCCGTTGCCCGCCTCGGCGATCGTCCAGTGCTGGTCCTGTATCCACAATCGGACACGCTCGCGCTGTAACGGATCGTCATCGACCAGAAGCACTCGCTTCGCCGGCCCGGCCGTCCGGAACTTTTTCACGACCTCGCGCAATCGCTCCCGCTCGATCGGCTTGACCAGAAAGCCGGCGGCCCCGAGCGTCATGCCACGGCGCTGCTCGTCCAAAATCGTGACCATAATGACGGGCGTTTCAGCGAGTTCCGCGTCCTGCCGCAGCGCCGCGAGGACAGACCAGCCGTCAAGGTCCGGCATCATCACGTCGAGCGTGATGGCGACCGGGCGGATTTCCTTGGCGATCTTGATACCCTCTAGCCCGCCATTCGCGGTGACCACGTCGAACCCTTCGGCCGCAAGCTGTTCCTTGATCAGTTCCCGTGCGGTGGCGTCGTCGTCGATAACCAGAATGGCGCTGGAGCGCGGCCGGGCATCCTCAACCGGACCACCAACGGGTTCCGGGCCCCCGGGCAACTGCACCGTGAACACCGAGCCTTTGCCCTCCTCGCTTTCGACCACGACGTCGCCGCCCATCATGCGCGCGAGCTTGCGCGTGATGGCAAGGCCAAGTCCCGTACCGCCGAAGCGGCGAGCGGTCGTGGATTCGGCCTGGGTGAACTCCTGGAACAGTTTTGCCTGCTGCTCCGGCGTCATGCCGATACCGGTATCCCGCACGGCGATTTCGATGATGCCCTGCCCTGCCTTCGCCTTGCGTTGCACGGTAAGGAACACCTCGCCATCTTTGGTGAACTTGCACGCATTGCTGAGCAGGTTGAGCAGAATCTGACGCAGGCGCATCGGATCGACCGTGATCGGCGGCAGGTTCGCAGGGCATTCGACCGTCAGCTTGTTACCATTCTGCTCGGCGAGCTGCCGTGCGGTGCCGATCACCTCATCGACGAGCGGCGCAATGCTCGTCGATTCCGGATTCAGTTCGAGTTTGCCGGCCTCGATCTTGGACAGATCGAGCACCTGATTGATCAAACCCAATAGATGCGCGCCGGCGCGATGAACGCGCTTCAAGGGCTCAATCGCCTTTTCGGTGCCGAACCGCCCCGCATTGGTGAACATCATCTCGGTCAGGCCGATGATGGCGTTCAGCGGCGTGCGCAACTCGTGGCTCATATTGGCCAGGAACTGCGATTTGTGCTGGCTGGCGATCTCAAGCTGCCTGCTCTTTTCTTCAACCTCGCTGAACAGGCGCGCATTCTCGATCGCAATAACCGCCTGGTCCGCGAAGGTCGCCACCAACTCGATCTGCTTGTCCGTAAACGGCGCGACGACGTCACGGGTCAGCACGAACACGCCGATGACGGCGCCATCGCGCAACAGCGGCACACCGAGATTGGTGCGATAGCCAAACGTCTCCCGGTATCCGCTCGCGGTGTATTCGGGGTCGGCGAGCACATCGTGGATATGGCTCACCTTCCCGGTCAATACCACGCGTCCCGTGCTGCTGCCGCGCCCTGCCCGCAGCGGATTTTCCCGCCCGTAGCGCGAGGCCTCTTCGGTGAAGCCATAATTCGACTGGATACGGAACAGATCGCCGTCGGGCAGAAAGATGACGCCTTTGTCGGCGCCGCAAAGCTGACAGGCCGATTGGGTCAGCGTATCGAGCACCGTCTGCAGTTCGAAGGTCGAACGGCTGATCACCTTGAGCACATCCGCCGTCGCCGTCTGCTGCTGCAACGACTCACTCAAGTCGTCTGTCCGATTACGCAGCTCATTGAGCAGACGCGCATTTTCGATTGCAATCACGGCCTGGGCAGCGAAGCTTTCAACAAGTTCAATTTGGTTGTCTGAAAAGCGCTCAACCGCGGGCCGGTAGATCGTGATCGCGCCGATGACCTCATCCTCCTTGATCATCGGGACAAACAGCGCGGTCCGGGCTCGGCCGAGATCGACCAGCGCCGCAACATGCGAGACCCGGTGGCGATAGGCATCGAGTTCGGCGACGTCCTCGAGCTGAACCGTCCGTCGGGATTCCATCATTCGATAGAAGCCCGTGCCGGGCGGCGGCTTGAACGGCGGCATTGTCTTGAGAAATGTCGCAAAATCCGGCGGCACCCCGCGATCAACGATCGGGCGAAATGCGCCGCCTTCATTGCGCGTAACGAAGCCCATATGCGCACGGCACAATTCAAGCGCGTTGGCAATCATCGCGTTGAAGACCGGCTCAAGTTCGCCGGGCGAACTTGAAATGACGCGCAGCACCTCGGAGGTCGCCGTCTGCTGCTCCAGTGATTGGGTCAGCTCATGCGTGCGTTGTTCGACCTTTTTCTCCAGCCCAACATAGGATTCTTCGAGCTTTCCGGCCATGTCGTTGAACTGGTCGGCCAGCGCCTCCAGTTCGTCGCCGGTCCTGATCGTTATGCGTTGCGAGAGATCGCCGCTGCCAATGCGGGCGGCGCCCGTGCGCAGGGCACGGATAGGGCCGACCATGCGGCGGGCGAGAAACATGCCCGCGAGCACGGCAAAGATCAGGGCCGCCGTCAGCGCAAAAGCGAGGCGTTGCAGCGCCTCATAGAGGGGCGCATAGGCTTCGTCGACCGGCAGCTCGACGAACATCAGCCAGCCGAGCGGCTTGACCGGCGCGAAGGCGGTCAGGACCTCGCCGCCCTGAATATTTTTCGCGACCTGGAGCGGCTCGCCCGGAGTTCCGGCTTCCGCCGCCCGCGCAGCCCTGACCTGGGCAAGATTCGACATATCGGTATTGCGCAGGACGAGACTGATGTCTGGATGGGCAATCAGTCGGCCGTCGGGTCCGACGACATAGGCACTGCCCTTTTCGCCAACCCTGATCTGGCTGACCACGTCCCAGATGAGCTTGAGATTGACCTCTGCCACGCTGACCCCGGCATCGCGGCGCGCCCCGGCGATCGCCAGCGTCATGTAAGGCTCGGACTGCCGGCGGAAATAGACCGGCCCGTAATAGACCTTCTTCGCCAAGGCCTCGGTGAACTTCGGGTCCTTCGAGAAGTCCGTGCCGCTATCGATCACGTCCATGGCGAGGCGCGACACCCGCAGACGCTCCTTGCCCGTGGCATCGAGCTGGGACAATTCGGTGATCGCGGGCACCTGCCGCAACAGACGCAGCGCATCGAAACGGCGCTGCTCGATCGAACCGGCCGACCAGGGCAACTGGGTGGTCCAGCCCAGCTGGTTCTCGATCTCGCTGATGAACTGGCTGATCTTGCCGGAAGCCGCTTCAGCCTGCTCGCGCTGGATGCGAATGAGCGCCGTCTTGCGCTCCTGGTAATAGAAGTAGACGTCGAAAATGCCGTTGGCGATGAGCGCAACAGCGACGACGGAGACGAACAGCGCGACATATTTGACGAACAGCCGGTTGCGGCCGCGGAAAGGCGGCACGCCCCCGGCTGACGGCTCGGTCGGTGCACTGCTAATCGTCATTGGTACCGCGTATCCAGTGTGTCCGGAATATCCTCACGAATCCGCTCTAACAACCTTACCAAATCCGGCCCGGCTTGTTCTTGCGAAGAGCCCGCCATCCGGACCTGTATCCCGACGCGAGTTCATATCAGATCGAACAGATACGCCATGCCGGCCAGCACCGCTGCGGCGGACAAGACCAGCCAACAACGGGTGGCCGAGGCGGCCCACCCGGCAAGCATATCGTGGTTCGCAATGTACAGATCGGTATGACGCTGGCTCATCGCACTCTCTCCGGTTTGCACCGCGATGTGCGGCGCCTGCGAGGGAGACCATGCGCCGGACGGAACGAAGAGGCTTTGGGGCGAGCCTGAATTGTTGTGAATTCGGGGTGGCGACGCGTCTCACTCGATCACCTCGTCGGCGCGGGCGAGCAGCATCGGCGGTATCGAGAGGCCAAGCGCCTTCGCCGCTTTCAGGTTGATCACGAGTTCGAATTTTGTGGGCTGTTCGACAGGGAGATCGGCGGGCTTGGCGCCCCGCAAAATCTTGTCGACATATTCGGCGCCGTGCTTGAACAAATCGGAAAAGCTCGGACCATACGAGAGAAGGCCGCCCGCCTGCACAAATTCCCGATACGCGAAGACCGACGGCAACCGGGCGTCCGTCGCGAGCACGCTGATGCGTGCGCGGTTGGTCAGCGTCAGAGGCTCGTTGGTGACATAGAGCGCCTGAGCGTTGCCTTTGGCGCGCTGGATGGCCTCGGCAATGTCATCCGCCCGACGGATTTCTAGAACTTGAATCTCGGTGCCGAGATTTCCGGCGCTCCGCTGCGCCTCATGCATCTGTTCGACGGCGTTCTGGGCATTGACGTTGACCAGGACCGCCACGCGGCGAAGGCCGGGCACGAGATCCCGCAAGAGTTCGAGATGCTTGCCGGCCAGTTCGGAGCTTTGCAACGATAGCCCCGTCATGTTGCCGCCCGGACGAGAGAGGCTGGCGACCAGCCCCGTCCCAACGGGGTCACCGGCGACAAAGACGATGGGAATCTGCGCAGTGGCGCGCTTCACGGCCGAGACGATGGGCGTTCCGTTCGTGAAGATCACGTCGACCTTGCGCGAGACGAGCTCCGCTGCCGCCGTTGCCGCGCGCTCCGCACTCCCCTCCGCCCAGCGATACTCGATCGTCACTGTTCGTCCTTCGACCCAGCCAAGCTCCCGGAGACGGTCAACAAAGGCCGCCGTCAGTCGTGTCTGCCCTTGCTGGGTCGATGCGCCGATGAAGCCGATCGTCTTGCCGGCTTCTTGGGCACGGACGAGCGATGGCACGGTCCACAAGGCGCAAAGGCCCGCGCGCACGATGAAATCTCGTCGTTTCATTGTTCCTCCCATGATACGGCTGTGGCCGGCTGCATTAGTCTATGCGTTCATAGCCTCGCGAAACCACACCCGAGTCAGCCTTTGGCGACATGAAAAACTTGAGGAGAGCCTCGGCCTCTGTCTTTGTCTTGGTGGCGCTGCTGACGCCACCCGTCATCACAATGTAGTCCTGAAGTTCCGCCGGCCAGGCGCCGGCGAGTTCGACGCCCTTCGCGGCCGTGATCAAGGGAACCGGCATCAGCACAGCGTCAACCGAACCCGATGAAACGCCGCCCAGGTTTTCCGCCACACCGCCTGCCTTGAGCTTGGGCAGCGCCTGTTCCGCGATGCCGAGCTTTCCGAGCATGCCGCGGACCACCGGCCCGGTCGAACCGACGGCCACGTATCCGATCGAGTTGAACTTGAGAACGGCGCTTCTAAGCGCGGCCGGCGTTCCGACATCGGGCTTCGTCGCCCCGGCGCGCACGCCAACCCCCATTCCGAACCTTGCGATATTCGTCGCCGTGCCGGCTCGCACGGTGCCCTGTGCGATCATGTCAGCGATGTGCTTCGGGTCGCTGATCGCCACATCGAAGCCGGGGCTCTCGGTCGCGGCTTGCGGTATCTGTGGGGTGAGAGCGAACCGCACGGCAACCTTGTGGCCGGTCTCCCGCTCGAATTCCGGAACCAAGGCGTCCACGACCGGCTTCAGCCCCAGTGAACTCAGGAGTTTCAACTCGGCGGCATGCGCCGCCTGCGGCAAACCGAGAATGGCGCCGGACCAGAGTACGCAAGCCAGCACCTTCAACGTTTTCATCGACGACATGGCGATCTCCTTGTTTTGCCGGGACGGCAGGGCATGTGCGTTCGCGCTCGCAACATACGTTCAGCGCAGAGATCGATCCTTGGGGCAGACCTGAAATGTCCTGAATCGGGCCGCGCGTCACGGCCCATGGCTCATTCGATCACCTCGTCGGTCCGGGCGAGCAACGCGGGCGGCACGGTAAGGCCGAGCGCCATCGCCGTCTTCAGGTTGATGACGAGTCCATATTTGGTCGGTTGCTCCACCGGGAGTTCGCCGGGCTTGGCACCTTTGAGGATGCGGTCCACGTAGACGGCCGCGCGCCGGTACATGACCTCCTGACTGGCAGCGTAGGCCAGCAGGCCGCCCATCTTGGGAACGAGCAGATTCGACGAAACCGCCGCCAGCCGGTGCTTGCTGACGAGGTCAATGACCTCCCTGCTTGTGAGACTGCCCTGGATCATGAGGAAATCGGAATTGCTGTCGGCGATCGTCTTGAAGACATCGTCCATCGGCTGTGACGGTCGCACCATGAATATCTGCACCAACAGCCCTAAAGTGGCCGCGTCACGCTCGATGTGCGCGACGAAAGGCTTCGTGAATCCATCGGTTTCGTTGGCGAGCACCGCGACGCTTTGCGCCGTCGGCTTCAATTCACGCAACAATTCAAGCGTTTTGCCGGCAATCTCCGCCGCCGCTGCCGAGATGCCGGTGACATTGCCCTCTGGGCGCGCCAGGCTGGTGACCAGGCCCGTGCCGAGCGCATCGCCGACGGGCGCCATAACGATAGGAATGTCGCCCGTCGCGCGTTTGGCCGCGAGCGCGGCGGGCGTCTGGAAGGCGACGATCACATCGACTTTGTCGCGGACCAGCTCTGCGGCCAGTTCATCCAGCCTGTCGGGCCTGTTCCCGGCGTTACGAGCGTCCAGGCGAATATTTCGTCCTTCGACGTAGCCGAGCGATTCCAGGCCTAAGCGCAACTCCTTCAAGAAGAGGTCCGGCGTCGGGCTGCCGAGCACGAGGACACCGATTTTCGCGGGTCTCGCTTCTTGCGCCTGCTGTGCAATCGCAGGAAACGACAGCGTCAGGCTGGCGACCCCGGCAATCAGAATGAATTCGCGGCGGGAGTTCATTGCTCTTCACCAGGGTTTGAGATCAGCCGAGCGTCGGATGAATTTGCGCCGATGCAGGCGAGGGGTCATTCGATCACCTCGTCGGCGCGGGCGAGCAGCGTCGGCGGCACAATCAGCCCAATTGCCTTCGCCGTTTTGAGATTAATGACGAGCTCATAGTCGGTTGGCTGCTCGAAGGGCAGCTCCGCCGGCTTAGCTCCCTTCAGGATCCTATCCACCAGTCGCGCGGAACGGCGGAATATCCCAAGAATATTCGGCCCGTAGGAGATGAAGGCGCCGGCCCTCACCATCGGCCCCATGAACACCATCATCGGCACGCCGCGCGCCAGCGCCAACTGCGCGAGACGTTCGCGTTCGTTCAGCAGCATAGCGTCGTTGTTGACGATGATGCCGGTCCGCTCCGACGGCTTGATCATCTGAAACGCCGGCTCCACGTCTGCCGGCGTGCGCACTTCGGCGACCTGCAAGGCAATCTGCAAGCGCGATGCGGCGGCACGACTGTCATCGACAAATTGCCGGGCAAGCCCGGCATCGCTCGGATTGACCAACAAGACCGCACTCTGCATGCCGCCTACGGCTTCGTTCATGATCTCCATGCGCTTGGCGGTGAGGTCGACTCCCATATTGGAGAGGCCGGTGATGTTTCCGCCCGGTCTCGCCAGGCTCACGACGAGGCCGCTGGCGACCGGATCGGGAATAACAACGGCGACAATGGGGATGGTCTGGGTCGCGCGTTGCGCTGCCAGCGCGGCCGGCCGGGTGACGGCCACCAGCACATCGACCTTGCGCGCGACGAGGTCGGCGGCGTTGCTGGCGAAGCGCTCGTATTGCTCGCCCGCATAGGTGTTGACGAGGACGATGTCGCGGCCTTCCGCATAGCCGAGATCGGTCAAGCCCTGGCGGATGGCGTTCAGAAAGATCGCCTCCTCCCGTTCATTGCCGGCGTGCCAAAGAATCCCGACGGTCGGGATGCGTTTCTGCGCGGAGGCCGGGAGCGGCCGCAGCCCCGACGCTGCCGCCACCGCGCCACCGAGAGCCAAGATGAACGCGCGCCGCCTCATTCGATCACCTCGTCGGCGCGGGCTAGCAGTGTCGGCGGGAGCGCGATCCCCAGCGCCCTGGCGGTCCCCTGATTCACCGTCAGCTCGAACCGCGTCGGCCGCTCCATCGGCAGGTCGGCCGGCCGGGCACCTTTGATCACCTTGTCGACGTAGACCACGATGCGCCGCATCATATCGCCGGCGTTCGCGCCATAGGTGAGCAGCAAGCCATCCTTTACCCAGGCGGACCAGTTGCCGACCATGACAATCCGGTTTTTCATGCCGAATTCCGCGATCTGGCGGCGCTGCTGGAGCAGCAGTCGGCTCGATATGACGATGAGGCCTTCCGCCCGTTCGCGTAATGCCGTTTCGAAGGCCCCGCCGAAGTCGCCGGCGCGCCGAACCTCAAGCGACGTCACGTTGACGCCCAACCTCGTTGCGGCCTGCTTGATCTCCTGAAATTCCGGATCGGCATGATCGGGATTCCAGAGGACGCCGACGCGTGAAATACCGGGGACCGCTTCCTTGAGCAGCTCAATGACCTTGCCCGACAGTTCGTCATAGACCTGCGTGACGCCCGTGATGTTGCCGCCCGGGCGGGAAAGGCTTGCGACGAGACCGCTCTGGACGGGATCGGTACTGACCAGGGCCACGACAGGAATCGTCGACGTGGCCTTCTTGACATGCGGCGCGACGTCGCCGCCGAACGCAAAAATCACGTCCGGCTTCAGGGCCACCAGCTCCGCGGCGAGCTGGGGCAGCCGCTCGGCGCGGCCCTCCGCAAAGCGGTAGTCGATGGTGATGGTCTTGCCATCCTCGTAGCCGAGATCCTTCAGTCCGTTCAGCAACAGGCCGATGGGATCGATCTGCGGGGAATTGTACAGCAAGATGCCGAGGCGCTTCCTTGCCGGCGCCTGTTGGGCGGCGGCAGGAAACGGCAAAAGGAGTATTCCTGCGCCAACTCCCGCGACAAAGCTGCGTCGTGTCGTCATCGTCTCCTCCCATAATCTGCTATCGTTCTCACCGCTCCGTCAGCCAGGGCGGAAGCACCACGCTTCCGCCTCATGATCATCGGCGACCGGAGCGCCTCGTCTTTGCGGTTACAGCGGCTTGATCGCGATCTTTCTGACCTTGATGGTGCCAGCCGCATGTTGCAGCGCGACCGGCCCTTCGGCAAAGAGGCCGTTGCGCAGTTCCGTGGTCTTCTGGCCGTTGAGGACCACCGTCACGTGCCGGCCCTTGGCCGTGATCTCGTAAGTATTCCACTTGCCGCCGGCCTTGGGCATCGGATTGACTTCGGCGAAGTGGGTGATGCCGCCGGTGCCGTAGGTCTGGTCCTTGCGCCCGTCGAAAATGTTGGCCTCGTAACAGGTCCGGTCGGTGATATTGCCGGCGTCGCTGCAGCGGATAAAGATGCCGCTGTTGGCGTCATCGCTCGCCCAGAATTCGACCTGAAGCACGAAATCCTTGTAGGCGTTGCGGGAGACCAGATAGGCGAAGTCCTTGCCGCTGCGCTTGTCGGCGACGATCAGGCCGTCCTCCGCGCGCCAGTTGGATTCGCCGACCCGGTTCCAGTCCCCGATCGTCTTGTCGTCCAGCAATGTGACCCACCCGTCGCCGGATTGGGCGGCCGCCGGGCTGAACGTGAAGGGTGCGAGGGCCAGGCCCAGCACCAGAACGATCGCTTTCCGATTCATTGTCAGTCTCCTCCTGTCCAGGCCGGGCCAGCGGCCCGGTTTGCGTTATCGACAGGGCCATCATCCTCACAACATCGCTTCAAGTCCTTGGGACGGTTCTGAATCGTTCTTAAACCTAGGCCGGCCCGCGCTGATTTTCCCGCCGCCTCGTCATTCGATCACCTCGTCGGCACGGGCCATCAGTGTCGGGGAAACCTCGATTCCGAGTGCCTTGGCTGTCTTGAGGTTGATCGCCAGCTTGTAATTGGTCGGCTGCTGGACCGGCAGTTCGGCAGGTTTTTCGCCGCGCAGGATGCGATCGACATAGGTGGCCGCCTGCCGGAATTGGTCGGCCAGATCGGGCCCGTAGGACACCAGGCCGCCGGCCACGACAGAGGGTCGCAGGAAGTAAGCCGTGGGCAAGCGATGTCTCTCGGCCATGGCGATGATCAGACCACGGTTGCCATCCGTGACAGGGTTCGGCAGCACGACCACCCCACCGTTCGGCTCGCGCGCGAACTGATCGATGGCGCGTTCAAGGGCTGCGGCATCGCGTACGCCGCTCGCCACCAGTTCCACCCGCAGCGACGGCGCGACCGCCTCGATGGCGCGCAACATCCCTGCCTGCGGTTTCTGGTCCGGATGGAGGATGACGGCAGCGCGCGTCATGTGCGGCACGACCTCCTTGAGCAACTCCAGCAATTTTCCAAAAATCGAAAATTCAGCCACGGTAAAGCCGGTGAGGTTGCCACCCGGACGCGCCAGGCTGGCAACGAGGCCGGCACCGACGGGATCAACGATCTGTGTAAAGACAATCGGTATGCGACTGGTCTCCTGCAGGAGTGGCTGCAATGCGAGCCCGGTGCTGACCAGGATCACGTCGGGATCAAGGCTCACCAGTTCTTTCGCTTGAGCGCGGATGCGTCCGGAGTCGCCGCCGCCCCAGCGATAGTAGATGCGGGCGTTACGGCCCTCGATCCAGCCGAGTTTTTGCAGTGCCTGCTCAAATGCCGCGACATTGGCCTTCACTTCCGCATCGCTGTCGGCTACCGCGACCAGCACGCCGATGCGCCGCACTTTCTCTTGCGCGCGCGCCGCGATCGGCCAGGACAACGACGAGAGGACCGCGCCGCCAGCGCCCCCTATGAATTCTCGCCGCTTCATTCGATCACCTCGTCGGCTAGCGCGAGCAGCGTCGGCGGCAAAGTCAGGCCGAGCGACTTGGCGGTCTTGAGATTGATTGCGAGTTCGAACTTCGTCGGCTGCTCGACCGGCAGATCGGCGGGCTTTGCCCCTTTCAGGATACGGTCGATGAAGTAGGCCGTGCGCCGCACCTGTGCGCTGAGATCGACGCCCAAAGTGGCGAGCGCTCCTGCCCTTGCAAACACAGGATAGTCGGAAATCACCGCCAGCCCGTGCTTCAGGCCGAGCGCGGCAATTTCGGCGGCATGGCCGGTGTAAAGCGGCTGGATAATGATAGCCTCCGCACCTTCCTTCTTCAACCCGTCGAAGAGCGCCTCGTTTGCCTCTTCGGGACGATCGATGAGGCGCACCAGAAATTTGATGCCGATCTTGTCGGCATTTCCCTGTGTTTCACGGACAAATGCCGCCGCGCTCGGGCTCCCCGCGTTGCCGAGGAAGGCAACCTTGGCGATGCCAGGCTTGATCTCGCGCAGGAGTTCGAGCCGCTTGCCGGCCAGGTCCGGCCCCGACATCGAGACGCCGGTAAGGTTGCCGCCCGGCCGCGACAGGCTCGGCACGAGCTTCGCCGCGACCGGATCGGACGCGATCATCACCATGGGGATGGTCTGGTTTTCCTCTTTGGCAAGTTGCACGGTCGGCGTGGTCCAGGGCACGATGACATCGAACCGGCGTTCGACAAACGACTTCACCGCATCCCTCGCCCGTTGCTTGTCGCCATCGGTAAAATGCGTTTCGATGTCGAACGTCTTGCCTTGCACATAGCCCAGCTTGCGCAGCTCCTGGCGGATGCCCTCGACATCGCGCGCAAGTTCCGGCGCGTGCAGGCTGACGACGCCAATTCTGGCAAGCCGCGCGTCCTGGGCGATCGCCGGACCGGACACGAGCAGTCCCATCAGGACACCCGCAGCCGCCCCTCCGCACATCCTCGATCGATGGTCTCGCATGTCGAACCTCGTTGATGACCTCGGCGCCTGGTTACTGTCGGCAGTTTCACACTTTCAACCGCCGCCGACATTTCGCACCGCCCCGGCGCGCTGGTCGCCCCGAGGCCTCCCTGAAGACCGCCTATTTCTTGAACGGCGTGGTCAGCCGCTCACCCTTCCTGCCGACAATAACCGCGAGAAAAACCGCCGGCTGGCTCCCAGTGTTCTTCAGGCCGTGCGGCACCCCTTCCTTGGCGTAACCCCACTCCCCGGCCTTCAGCATGACCGGCGGCTCGTCGACGCCGGTCTCCTCGAGTTCGCCCGAAACGACGTAGTGGAACTCGGGGCCGGAATGGGTATGCACCGGCAGAAAATGACCGGGCGCGACTGTAATCCGGGCGACGTTGAAGATTGAGTCCGGCGACGACTTGAAATAGTCGAACACGAAGCGTTCCGCCTTCACGCCCTCGCGCGCCGACGCGACGCCGGCGAGTTCGGGCGGGGTCGCCTGCTGGGCCAGAGCCGGAGCAGCCAATGTCAGCACCAGGCCGGCAACGAACAGATGTTTGCGCATGGTCAATCCCCTACGATTAGGTCGCGCGAACCGCGACCGATCCGTTCATCTTCTCCCTGTTCTGCTCCTCCGTCCTTGGGGCGGTTCTGAAAGGTTCTTAAGGCGCCGCTCCACGGCCCGCCGTCTGTCATGACGGCATTCGCCGCAACGCCAGCATCGTGATGTCATCGGACGCCGGCGCCGTGCCGACAAAGCTCTTCACCGCATCACTGATGACGGTCACGATCTCGGCACTGCGCCGCCCTGAGACGGCACGCAGGACAGCCTCCAGACGTTCCTCCGAGAACAAGAGCCCCGCCGGATCGTGCGCCTCGGTCACCCCGTCGCTAAACAGATAAAGGGTCTCGCCTGGCTCCAGGGTCAGCGTTCCGGTCCGATAGGTGGCCTGCGGCCGCACGCCGAGAATGATGCCCTTGCCCTCGTCGAGCGCCGCAAGTGCGCCGCCGCCGATGCGGTACGGCGGATTATGACCGGCATTGCAGTAGGCCAGGTCGCCGGTCGCGGGCTTCAGCATCCCGAAGAACATGGTCACAAACATCATGTGGCCGATGATCTCGGCCGGCCCGGCCGCACCGTCACGGCTGCGCATAAGCTCTGTGGCAAGGCGAATCAGGCTCTTGGTGCGCGCCATGAACAAGGCCGCCGGCATGCCCTTGCCCGACACGTCGCCGACGAAGAAACAGAACGAGCCGTCGTCGGTGAGGAAGAAGTCATAGAGATCCCCGCCCACCTCTCGTGCCGGCTGAATGAGGCCGTGCACATCGACTGGACATAGCGCAGTCGGCTCCGGAAATTTTTGCGGCAGCATCGACATCTGCAGATCGCGGGCCGCCTGCAATTCCTGCTCCAGCCGGGCAAGATGAGCATTGACCTCGTCGCGCAGCCGCTTCTTGTCGAGGCTCGCGCCGAGCCGGGCACGCAGCAGGTGCTGATTGAAAGGCTTCTGCAGATAGTCGACGGCGCCCAGTTCAATGCAGCGGACGACGCTGCTCATTTCATTGAGCGCGGAAATCATGATCACCGGCAAATCGGCGAGGCGCTTCTTTCGGCATCATGACGTCGAGCAGGACGAGGTCGAATTGCCGTTCCTTGAGCGCGGCGATGGCCTGCTCGCCGTCTTCGGCAATCGCCAAATCGGTATAGCCCTCCAGCTCCAAATAGAGCGTGAGGGTGTAGCGGTTGTCGTCGTTGTCGTCGACAACCAGGATGCGGGGGGCTGCGTCAGGGTGCATGGGCGGCCGTCAATGCTGGAAATGGAATTCGAGCACGGCACTGTCGCCCTTGCGGCTCGCGCGCACACGGTCGGCATTGCGCTGAATCAGGTATCCGGCCAGCAGGCGCAGTCCCTCGTCCGTTTCACGGATCTGCGCGTCGGTCGGTCGGCGCTCCGGCAGAATTAAATCGTCGCCCTGGTAGATGAGCCGGACATCGAGATTGAACTCGTCGAAAGATGCCTCGAGCGTTATGGGGCCCTGCACATTGCAATGCTCGACAATGCTTTCGACCGACTGCGCAGCGCCGAAGATCGCACGTTCGATCACGTCGCGACGGGCGCCCCATTTTGCCCCCTGCTGATCGAGGAAAGTGCGTACCGCATCGTGGTTGTCGGCATCTGGCGCCAGCAACACTGACGCTCGGGTTTTTACGCCAATGCGAAAGATGGCATTCAGGAATAGCGCGGTCACAAGACCGATGACAAGGCTGGAGGTGACGAACGGCTGCAACAGCGCCGGCGCCTTTGCATAGAGCGCGGGAAAGATTTCGTAGCCAAGGCTGGCGGTGAGGGCAATCCCGACGATGAACGACCGCCGCGCGTCGAGCAGTCGGCTGGTGATAATCTGCAGCCCACTCACGATAATGAAGCAGGCCGTGAACAGAAAAGCCGCCCCAATCACCGGGCGCGGCATGGCCACCATGACGGCCGATACGATCGGAAACATTGAAAATACGATCAGCAGCCCGCCGAGCCAGAACCCCACCCAGCGCGAGGTCACGCCCGTGGCATTCGACATACCGATGGAAGAGGACTGCGTGTTGCCGCCGATGCTGCCGAAGAAGCCGGCAATGACCGTCGCAAAGCCGTTGGCGGTGATTCCGGTTCGGATCGACGTCATGTCGGGACGAATCCAGTCCCGATCGTTGATCTTCTGCGCGGCGCTGAGGTCGCCCATGCCACGCAGCGCGCAGGTGAGCGCCGCGGCCATGAACGGAACGATGAGCTCGACGCTCAGCTGCGGCAGTTTCGGCGTCCACGCCGGCAACGCAAACACCGGCGCGCTGGCAAGGACCCGCATCGATTCCGGATTGAAGGCCCCGGCCGCGACGGCAACGAGGTAGCCGCAGACCACGCCGACGATGGCGCAAAGCATCCGAAGATGCCCTTTGCCCCACAGATTAAGACCGATCATCAGAGTAAGCGTCCCGGCGCTAATCAGAAGTTCGGTCCGGGTCGCGGTTGCCTGCATCGTTGCCTTGTCCAGACCGAACAGCGCCTGGATGGCAAGAATGCCGACATACATGCCAATCAGCAGAATGCAGAGGCCGGAAATTTCAGCCGGAAAGAAAGGCCGGAAGCGACGTACTATTTGGGCAAAACCAATCTCGAAAATGCCGGCGAGCATGGTCATGCCGGCGAGCAGCGGCAGGCCGCCCGTTTTGATCGCGATGATGCTGATGGGAACGTAGGGAGCCGCCGGCGCGGAGGTGATGAGAAACCCGGACCCCAGCCACTTGCCCGGCCAGGCCTGCAATATGGTGCCGACGCCGCACACCAGGATCGTCAGGCTCACCACCTGAGCGACGACATCTTCGCTGGCGCCGCTGCCGCGCATTACCAGAACCGTGTAGATTAAAATCGGTGCCAATACCGTCAGCTGCTGTGCCGCGTTGGCGAAGCAGATCAGGGCCGGCGGCTTCTCATCGACGCTGTAGATCAAATTGCTTGGGCGCATTGCTCCTTGCAGCGGTCATTCCCCCGCCCTCCCCGGACTTGTTTTTATTTTGTCTTTGCGACGCCTTCGTCACGGGTGCCGCAGATCGTGAACAGATCGGTAAACGCGCCGATCTCGAACAACCTCCTGATTTCCGCCGACATGCCGCAGAGGACCAGCTTGCCCTTGGCCTCGTCCATCATCTTGGCGGAGATCAACAGGGAGCGGAAGCCGGCGCTGCTGATGTAGGGTATCTGCCGCAGGTCGATCACCACCCGATGGGCGCCGCCGCCAATCAGCGCCGTCACCCGCTCGCCGAACGGCTTGGCGCTGTTGGTGTCGATCCGGCCCCGCGGCTCCACGATGATCGCCCCGTCCTGCTCCGATTCGGTCATCTCCACGACGTTCTCCTTTGCCGGATTTCAGGTGGTGAATTTTTTGGTCAGGCACAGCCGATTCGTATCGCCGGCCCGCGTATAGGTCAGGTCGTCCATCAGGCTCCGCATGAAATGCACCCCCAGGCCGCCAACCTTGCGCGCGTGCAACGGTGCAATGAGGTCAGGAGCCGAAACCTGCCGCGGGTCGAAAGGTCGGCCCTGATCCTCGATCAGCAGCACTATCTCGCCGTCCCGCCGTTCCAGCCGAACCTTTATTTCGTCCTGCGCGCCATCCTCGTAGCCGTAAGCAATGATGTTGTTGAGCACCTCGTCTAACACCACATTGAGGTCGTGCAGAACCGACTGTGGCAGCCCGTTCTCTCCTGCGAATCGGCCGAGCATGCTGGTGACGATCGGCATGTCTTCCCAACGGTTGAGGATACGCGCCTCAATTTGCCTCACTGTGAAACCCCATGACGCGCAACGCAACCGATGCGTCCTTCAAAGAACATGGCAGGCCCGAACCCGCCCGTCACCGCCCCCCTGTGTGACGATGCCGGGAGCGATCCAGCAGACGCTCCGATCTTGCCGCAGCGCAGCGATCATGTCTTTGGCTGCGGCCTGATATTTCCTGAATTCTTATGAATCGCCCTGCAACCCATTCATTCGCGCAAGATTTGCCAGTACAGTTAAATCCAAGGGCAGCGCTGGCGGGGGCTGGAAAGCGATGGAACTTAAGGTCGAAGAACACACGGACGGCGCCACCATTGCCGTGTTGCGCGGTCGTTTCGATACGACCGGAGCGATCGCCATCGAGCTTCCGTTCAATGCGCTGGCCAGCGAGCGGCCGGCGCTTGTCGCCGATCTGTCGGACGTAAATTTCATGTCGTCATACGGGATCCGCGTCCTGCTCCGCGCCGCCAAGATCGCCAAGAGCAAAAACGCGCGCCTCTTGATCGTTTGCCCGGATACAGCCGTGTGCAAAGTGCTCCAGACGGCCGGAACCAGCGATCTCATTCCGGTGTATCCGACGATCGCTGCGGCGATGGCAGTCCTGGGTTGACGTCATGCCCGCGACGCACACAACGAGCGGCGGCCGGCTCGTTCTGCGGACGAGCCTTGGCGAAATCCCACGGCTCGCGGCCTGGGTCGACGACGTCGCACGCCAAACCGCCCTGCGAGCGGAGACCGTCTTTGCGATTCAGCTCTGCCTCGAAGAGGCGATTGCCAACGTCATCATGTATGGTGACTCGCCGGAAGATTCGCCGATCTCCGTCGAACTTGGCTTCGGTAACGATGGTGCCACGGCCGTGATCGAAGACCGGGGCCGGCCGTTCGACCCGACAGCCCTGCCGCCTCGCATCAAGCCCACGTCGCTCGATGATTCCAAAATTGGGGAGCTCGGCGTTCATCTGATCCGGAATTATTCCCGGACGATGCGCTATCAGCGGGTCGATGGCTGCAATCGCCTCACCCTGACGTTCGAGACGACATCATCCGGGGTGCAGGCGTGACCCCGCTACTCCCCCCGGCCTTCGCTTTCGGCCCATTCCGCCTGGTTGTGCAACGCCGCGAACTTCTGCTGCACGGCATCCCCGTCATGCTCGGGCAACGCGCAATTGAGGTGTTGCTGGCCTTGGTCAGTCGTGCCGGTCAGCTTGTCACCAAGGACGAGATCATGACGGCAGTCTGGCCCGGCGTGATTGTCGAAGAGAACAACCTTCAGGTCCACATCTCGGCATTGCGCAATGCAGACGGTGGCCGGGCGCGGTTATCGCTTCGTCGCCGCGGTCGAAATCGACAGCATGGATGCCAAGCCCGCCCCGGCCGTGCCGTCCGAGCCAGCATCGGCGTCGGTATCGCCGCTCCCAAGCAACCTGCCACGGCAACTGACCAGCTTTGTTGGTCGCGAGGCCGAACTCGACCTCCTGACACAAGAACTTCAGCGCCACCGCCTCGTCACGCTCACAGGCCCGGGCGGCGTCGGCAAGACGCGCCTGGCCGTCGAGGCCGGCTGGCAGGTGGTGAACCGCTATCCCCACGGTGTTTGGATCGTTGAACTTGCGCCCTTGCAGGAGGAGACCCTCGTCGCCCTCGCGATTGCCGAGGTCCTCGGCATTGCGATCCCCGCCGGCGTCGCTGTGTTTCCCGCTCTCGTTTCTGCCCTTGGCGACCGGCACATCCTCCTGATCTTCGACAACTGCGAACACCTCATCGGCGCGGCCGCAGTAGCCGCCGAGGCGCTGCTGCGTGCCGTGCCGAACCTGTCGATCCTGGCGACCAGCCGCGAGCGTCTCGCGATCGACGGAGAAAAGGTCCTGAACGTGCCACCGTTAGCGATGCCCGCAACAGCGGAGATCACCGCCGCCCAGGCCGGAGCATTCGACGCCGTGCGACTTTTTGCGGAGCGGGCCCGTGCGCTGGACGAAAACTGGCTCCTCACCGACGCGAGCGCCGCCGGGGTTTCGGCGATTTGCCGGCGGCTGGACGGCATGCCTCTGGCCATTGAAATGGCGGCTCCGATGCTACGCGTCCTGTCTCTGCCGCAAATCGCCGCCGGACTCGACGAGCGATTCAGGTTCTTCACGGCCGCCACGCGCACCGCGTTGCCTCATCATCGCTCGCTCCAAGCGGTGATCGATTGGAGCTACTCCCTGTTGAGCGAGCCCGAAAAGCAGCTTCTGCAAGGGCTTTCGGTCTTTTCAGGCAGCGTCAACCGCGAAGCGATCGCCGCCGTGGCCACGGACGCCACCTTGCCCGCGGCGGACATTCTGGGCCAGCTGCGGCTGCTGATCGACAAATCGCTGGTCGTTCCTGAACGCGGCGCCGGCGGCATCCGCTACCGGCTCCTTGAAACAACGCGTGAATACGCACGCGACAAGCTCGGACCGGAGGCGACGCTCACCTCACATCGACGGCATGCGGATTTTTTCCGGGCGATGCTCAGACAGGCCAGCATTGATTGGGAAACCACTGGCGTTGAACCCTGGCTCGACCGTTATGCTACTGACCTCGACGAAGTGCGGGCGGCGCTGCAGTGGGCCTTCGGGCCGCAAGGCGACGCTCGACTAGGGATCGAACTGGCTGCAAACAGTCACGTGTTCTGGGGCGAGCTCGGGCTTGCTTCCGAACACAGGCGCTGGGTGCAAGAAGCACTTGCCCGCACGGACGATTCCACGCCGACCGAAACGATGGCCCAGCTTCTTTCGTGGCATGCCGGCGACGTCAAGGACATCGACGATCCATCCGATTACGACGACGCCCTGCGCGCGGCCGAACTGCACGCGCAGCTTGGCAATGCATTCGCTCAAGGGCAAAACTTGCTCCGCGCGGGCAGTGCCCTCTTTCTTTCCGGCGATGACGGCGGAGAGGCCATGCTCCGCAAGGCTTACGCGCTCCTCGAACCCTTCGGCGCAACGAAGACTCAGGCGCGTTGTCTCAGCGCGATGGCATCGTCTTCGTTGCTGGCAGGCGATTTGTCGAAAGCAAAACATTTACATAATCAGGCGATGGTGGTCGCCCAACAGATCGAAGCTTAAACCTGGCCTTTCAGAACATTTCATGTCTGTCCCAAGGACCAGCCATACGGTCTGGGTCAAGCTCCCCGGGATGTCAGCAAACCGCTGCCTGAGCGAAGGGAGAAGACCATGAACCGGATTACGAAGCCCGAAGCGACCTGGAGTAACGTCTGGAAGGCGGCATTTCTGGTGACCACGTTCACCGGCGCTCTGATGGCCTCACCTGCTGCCCAGGCCGACATGATCTCGGAATGGAACGAGCAGGCGGACTCGATCGCCCTGCAAAATCGCGACAACCCGGCGGCCTACCCCACCCGACTCGCGGCCGTCCACCTCGCCATGTTCGAGGCGGTCAACGCCGTTGAGCGCCGCTATGCCTCCTACAGGTTCAAGCTGAGCGTCGACCGCGAGACCTCGAAGGAGGCGGCTGCCGCCGCTGCGGCGCACGCCATGCTGGTCGCGCACTACCCCGACCAGAAGGACAAGCTCGATGCCTTCCTGGAGCAATCGCTGCGCGGCGGCCGCGAGCACCGCTTGAATCCGATCCCGGACGGCGAGGCCAAGACCAAGGGCCTGGAACTCGGACGGCAGGCCGCGGCCGAGGTCATCGCGATGCGCGCCAACGACGGGCTGAATGCGCGGGAAAGCTATCGCCCAGCCACCCATCCCGGCGTCTATGTGCCGACCACCATTCCGGTGAATTCCACCATGGGCGGCGTCACGCCCTGGTCGTTGTCCAGCGCCGCTCAGTTCCGTCCGGCCGCGCCGCCGGCGCTCGACTCAGCAACCTGGACCAAGGACGTGAACGAGATCCGGGAATACGGCAGCCGCAACAGCAAGACGCGCAGTACCGAGCAGACCGAGATCGGGCGGTTCTGGTTCTTCACGGGCCCGGCGACCTACAACCCGATCGTCCGGCAGATCGTGGCTGCCAAGAAGCTCGACCTGGTCGACAGCGCTCGCCTGTTCGCGCTGGTCACCATGGGCGGCAGCGACGCGATCACCGCGGTGTTCGAGGCCAAGTACCACTACAACTTCTGGCGTCCGATCACCGCGATCCGGAACGCCGACCAGACCGGCAACAAGGCTACGCCGCGCGACGCAACCTGGCTTGCGCTCGGCGAGACTCCGATGCATCCGGAATATCCCTGCGCGCACTGCATCGTGTCAGCGACGGTAAGCACGGTGCTGCAGGCCGCCGTGGGCAATGAGGTGTCGTTCTCGCTGACCAGCCCGACCGCGCCTGGCGTCGTCCGCAAGTGGAACCGGCTGTCCGATTACGCCGACGAGGTTTCGATGGCGCGTATCTACGGCGGCTTCCACTACCGCTTCTCCAACGAGGTGGCCAAGGACATGGGCCGCAAGATTGGCCAACAGTTGGTCACCACGCAGCTACAAGGTGCGGCAGCTTCGGCCAGCCGCTGAACGACACTGAGGCCCGTGCGGCGCAATGCGCCGTACGGCCCCTTACTCGCGTCGAACTGCGCTACCATCGAAATTCTAACGGAGGAAATGACAATGAACAGACGCACATTCCTCAATTCCGTGGCGGGCTCCGCGATCGTGTGGCCGCTCACCGCATGGGCCCAATCCTCCCGACCGGTGATCGGCCTGCTCAGTGGTACCGACCGCGAAGAGAGCCAGATCGCGGCGATTGAGCAGGGCTTGAAAGAGGCCGGGTTCATGCTTGGCCGCGACTTGACCATGGAATACCGCTGGGCCGACGGCCAGTTTGACCGCCTGCCGGCGATGGCGGCGGAGTTGGTCGATCGTCGGGTCGCGCTGATCCTCGCGATGCAAAGTCCACGTGCACCATTGTCCGCCAAGGCCGCGACCTCCACCATCCCGATCGTGTTTTCTATCGGAGGTGATCCGGTGCGGCTTGGGCTCGTGCAGAGCCTGGCGCGTCCCGGCGGCAACCTTACCGGCGCAACCTTCCTGGTGAACTCTCTCGGGCCCAAGCGTCTGGAGTTCTTGCGAGAACTTGTGCCCGCGGAGGCAACGATCGGCCTCATGGTCAATCCGAAGAACCCATCCGCCCAGGCGGAAACGATGGACATGCAGAATGCGGCTCTTGCGCTGGGCACCGCCATTCATCTCGAACATGCCAGCAGCGACGGCGAACTCGACAAGGCCTGGGGCGCGTTCGCCGAGCGCCGCGTCGGCGCGGTCGCGGTCGCAGCCGATGCGTTGTTTAATAGCCGGCGCACCAAGATCATAGCGCTGGCGGCCGAGCACAAGTTGCCCACGATTTACTTCTTACGCGATTTTGCCAAGGCCGGCGGATTAATGAGCTACGGCGGCAGCCCCGACGATGCCTATCGCCTCGCTGGCATCTACGCTGGGCGCATCCTCAAGGGCGAGAAGCCGGCCGATCTGCCCGTGCAGCAGTCGACCAAGGTCGAACTGCTGATCAATCTCAAAACGGCCAAGGCACAAGGGTTGGAAATGCCGGCGACCCTGCTCGCCCGTGCCGATGAGGTAATCGAATGAGACGGCGCGAATTTATCGGGCTAGGCGGTCCAGCCGCATGGACAACAAGCCTGAAATCCGCACAGACCCGAAGATTCGCCTAAATTGATCCACTGGTCGTCATCGACAGCGCCGCGCTCGGTGCATCATTCGATCACCTCGTCGGCGCGGTGAATAAGGAACAGGGGTACGTCGAGACCTAGCGCTTAGGCCGTCTTGAGGTTGATCGCCAGCTTGAAATTTGTTGGCTGCTGGACCGGCAGCTCGGCAGGCTTCTCGCCGCGCAGGATGCGATCGACATAAGTGGCCGCCTGCCGGAATTGATCGGCCAGATCAGGCCCGTAGGACACCAGGCCGCCAGCGGCGACGGAAGGTCGTAAAAAGTAAGCCGTGGGCAAGCTATGCCGTTCGGCCATGGCGCCAAAGGGTCACAGCTCGCCTCCATTCTGCGCCAAACACTGGGGCAAATGGCGCAGGGCAGAGCCAGCCATCAAATTTTTTGCTCGGGAGCTGGCGGAGGGAGAGCAATTACTAACTAAATCTCTCTGTTACGTCGCGCCAGACGTTACGAATACTATCGTACTTTCAACTGGTTATGCTAGATAACCGACCTCGGCCAGCAAGAACTATGACCCGCCCGCGGCGGCTTTCGATAGTCTTGAAATCTTGATGTCGCCAACCCTATGGCAGATGCCGGCGACCCATATTCTTCCATACTATGGCGCTTAGCAGAAGAACAAAGCCCACTAAACGGAACATATAAATCCACGCGCGGTCTTCGCGCGGCGCGTCAGACAACAGGCTTGCTCCTTGGCTGACAGCGAAAAGAATGAATGACAGCCCAAAAATTGCAAACAGGGCGTCTCCAGTTCGTCTCCAAAAGCGGAAGAAGAACAATGCCGCGACGAGTTGCCCGGCGAATATCATTCCCGACAGGAACGAAAGCATATCAATCTAGCTCCCAAATGAAGCCGTAAAGGAGCGTTGCGATCGCAGTCAGCCCAGTCATGTATCGCGCGGCTCGCAAATCAATATCATCCGGGAGAAAGACCAAGTCGATAACAACCAGAAAATTGGTAAGGGCCAGCAGGACAAAACACGCCGCGGTCCATAGCAACAGCGGTGTTCTGTTTCGGAGATAGCTCCGCACCAGGAGCGCACCGCAAGCGGCGCTCGTTGCGAAGCACAGCAGGTATACGGACGTGGCCAAAAAGTCGGTCATTCTTTGAACCTGAATGCATCAGAAAGTAGTTTCAGCTTCCGGTTAGGTGCCGCCACAATGGCACGAACGACCGCGGTCGGCTTCGTGTCATACACAACTTTTAGCGCTTCCACGAGTTCCTCTATCCGGGCCGGGCTAGTCTGATATCGGTATCGCTTTTCTTCGCTTTCGACCACGAGACCTGCGCCGAGTAGATTCGCTAGTGCACCCGCTACGACAACTTGGCTGCTGCGCAGTTCCCGAATCAATTCATCGGCTCCCCAACTGTGGTCAGGATCCCGTTTCAGAACGAGCAATAGTTCAAGGGACCACACGGAGTTAAACGACGACGCCGCAAAATCCAGGACTGCATCTTCAGATATCATGCCACCGGCCGATCCGTTCCGTGTGCTGAACTATCGCGGGACCTCGCCCCGGACGCGGGGATTTCTAAGTTGAAGCACGCGTTTGAATGCCCGCACCTACGTGTGTTGGCATGCCTGCGACCGCGGTTGTCCCGGCCGGCCCAAGAGCATGCAGTAGGTATTTCTCAAGCTCTTCGCGCACCACCGGTTTTTGAAGGACGGGCACGTCCTGGAAGGCAGCGCTGATGCTCTCGCGTCCATACCCAGTCACGAATGCATAGGGCACTGCCCTGTCGGTCAAGGCCCTTGCGACTGCATAGGTCGTTTCGCCGCTGAGATTGAGATCGAGGATCCCGCAATCAAAGTCCCCCGTCTCAAGCGCCGCGATCGCGGCGGCCACCGAACGGCATGGGCCAACGACATCGAGGCCGCTATCCAACAGAATGCCGTGCATCATCATCCCGACAAGCACCTCATCTTCTACGAGCAAAACGCGCTTTTTGATTCCAACTGATTTTGGCCCCGCACTTTGACCGATCGAAATATCTCTTCTCAGAGGAGCGGAGCGCAAAATAGATAGTCGCATCAAGCATCGCAATCCGGACGGGTGCCATTCAAAAACGACGTCGTCTCCAGCCTGGTGCTTGACGCTCGCGTTCATGATTTTCGTACCGAACCCTTTGCGCGCAGGCGGGACTACGACGGGACCTCCGGATTCTTGCCAGGACAGCGACAACATCCCGTCCTTGGTGGCCCAGGCCAGCTCGAGACGCCCCCCGGAGACCGAGAGAGACCCGTACTTGGCCGAATTTGTCGCGAGTTCATGAAGCGCTAGCGCCAGGTTCTGTGCCTTCTCCGGCGGCAGCATCACGGATGGCCCATCTATCTTGACCCGCTCCCCCTCGCCCGTGCGATACGGCGCGAGTTCCTCGGCGACCAGATCCGCAACGTCGGCGCCGTGCCACCGGGCCTCTGACAATAAGGTGTGGGCCTTCGCCAATGCGTGAATGCGTCCCTCGACCGCCTGCACGTAGGCCTGTTGGGACGTCTCGCGCGTTAGTCTGACGATCGCCTGCACCACGGCCAAGGCATTACGAGCGCGGTGATCGACCTCGCGGGCCAGCAGGAGCTGGCGTTCCTCCGCAAGTTTGCGCTCGGTGATATCGACGATCACGAAACTCGCATGAGAGACCTGGCCATCCGCCTCGATCGTCAGGGCTGCGGTGCATATGCACCAGCGTTGGTCCCCATTAGCACGGGTAATCCGGATTTCTTCCTGGAAGGTTGAATTGCCATTCGGGTTGGCGATGTGAGCATCGAACCGGACGAGATCCGCCGGGTGAATTAATCTGCGCGCATCGTCGAAACTCACCAACGTGCCGAATTCGACACCAAATATTCGGTACTGTCCGGCATCGAGGGTGCATTCTCCCGACGCTGCATCCCAATCCCAAGAGCCCATCTGTCCGGCAGCAAGCGCCATGCTGCGCGTCCGCTCGCTCTCGATCAACCGCTCGGCTGTGGACTGCAGCTCCGCCGTGCGGGCAGCGACGCGACGCTCCAGCTCCTGGTTCAGTTCCTCGAGATCGCGCGTCTTCCTGTACAACTCGGCGAAAACCCGGACCTTCGCCCGCAACAACTCCGGCACCACGGGCACGGGCACGTAATCGACCGCGCCCATTTCATAGCCGCGCAGGTAATCGGTGTCGGCCAGCAGCACCGCCGAGATAAAGATAATGGCGGTGCGCTGAAAGCGCGGGTGGTTGCGGATCATGGCGGCTAGTTCGAAGCCGTCGAGATCCGGCATGCAGACGTCGACAAGAATAACGGCGATATCGTTCTTGAGGAGAAGCTCCAAGGCCTCGGTCGCCGACGCCGCCTTGATGAGATTTTCATCAAGGTCGCGCAGCACGACCTCATAGCTCAGCAGCTTGGCCGGCTGATCGTCGACAAGGAGAATATTGACTCTGTCCTTTTGCTCCATGGGCTTGTTCATCGGTGCAGCCACATGCGCAGGACCGTCAGCAATTGCTCGGTGTTCACCGGCTTGGCGAGATAATCCGAGGCGCCGGCTTCAAGACACTTTTCGCGGTCCCCTTTCATCGCTTTTGCCGTCAAAGCGACGATAGGAAGGCGCCGGAAGCGGGCTTCCTCGCGGATTTCCCCAATCGTTTGATAGCCGTCCATCTCCGGCATCATGATGTCCATCAGGACGATGTCGATGTTGGGGTTCGAGTGCATCAAGTCGATCGCATCCCGGCCCGCGGTGGCGGACAACACCTTCATGCCGCGGCGCTCCAGAACGCTGCTGAGCGCGAAAATGTTGCGGGCATCGTCGTCGACCAGCAAGGCCAGCCGGCCGACCAGGTTCTCGTCGGAGCCGTTCAGCCGCTCCAGCATGCGCTGCTTGTCGGCCGGCAGATCCGTGACGACGCGGTGCAGGAACAATGCCGTCTCGTCCAGCAGACGCTCCGGCGACTCGACGCCTTTGACGACGATGCTGCGCGCCATGGTGTGCAGGCGCGCATCTTCCTCGGGCGTCAATTCACGCCCGGTGAAGACGATGACCGGAATGTCGGCCACCTTGCTGTCTTCCCGCAGCGCTTCGAGAACCTCGAAGCCGGTCATATCCGGCAGACGCAGGTCGAGCACCACGCAATCGAAGGTCTCCTGACGCAAGGCTTCGAGCGCGTCGCCGCCGTTGCCGACGGTTTCGATCTCGATGTCGTCGGAGCCGAGAAGCGCGGCGATGCTCATCTGCTCGGCCGCGTTATCCTCGACAATCAGGAGACGCTTGCGGGCGCGCGCCGCATAATCCCTGATCCGTTCAAGCGCGGCGTCGACGCCCTGCACCGTCGTCGGCTTGCTGACGAAGGAGAAGGCGCCCCGCGCCAGACCGTGCTGGCGGTCTTCGTCGAGCGTGATGATCTGCACCGGGATGTGGCGGGTGAGCGGGCTTTGCTTGAGCTGGCTGAGCACGCTCCAGCCCAGCATGTCCGGCAGGAAGATATCGAGCGAGATCGCCGTCGGCTGATATTGCTTGGCGAGTTCAAGGGCGTCCGCGCCGGTCGTGGCGACCAGAACCTTGAAGCCCTTGTCGCGGGCAAGGTCGATGAGGACCCGGCCGTAGTGCGGGTCATCCTCCACCACCAGCAGGATGGTATCGCCCGCTTCGATGGCATGCCGGTCGTCGAGGATCGCCTCGGCCACGCGTTCCGGCATCAGCATGGAAGGCGACACCGACGACGGCTGCGCCGACGGCGAGACTGCACGCGCCGCAACAGTCGGTCCTGCATAACGGATCGGGAGATAGAGCGTGAATGTGCTGCCGACGCCGGGCTTGCTCTTGATCTGGATTTCGCCGCCGAGCAGGCTTGCGAGTTCGCGGCTGATGGCGAGGCCGAGACCGGTGCCGCCGTACTTGCGGCTGGTCGAGGCGTCCGCCTGCTGGAAGGCTTCGAAGATGATCTTCTGCTTTTCGAGCGGAATGCCGATGCCGGTATCAGAGACCTCAAAAGCGACGACGCTGTGCGCCTGACTCAAGATCGGATGCGACGGCGTCCAGCCACTGGAGGCCGCGGCGACCTTTAGCTCGACGCCGCCTTCCGAGGTGAACTTGAAGGCATTCGACAACAGGTTCTTCAGCACCTGCTGCAGGCGCTTGGAGTCCGTCACAATGCTGCGCTCGAGCTTGTTGTCGAGATTGGTGGCAAACACGATGCGGCGTGAATCGGCCTCGTGCCGGAACGGACGTGCAACGGCTTCCAGAACATTGGAGAAGAAGATTTCCTCCGCCTCGACGGTGACTGTGCCGGATTCGATCTTCGACAGATCGAGAATGTCGCTGATGAGGTTGAGCAGGTCCGTGCCGGCGCCGTGAATGGTGCGTGAGAATTCGACCTGCTTACCGGTGAGATTGCCTTCCGGATTTTCGGCCAATTGCTGGCCGAGAATAAGAATGGAGTTCAGCGGCGTGCGCAGTTCGTGCGACATGTTGGCGAGGAATTCGGACTTGTACTTCGAGGTGAGCGCGAGCTCGGCCGCCTTTTCTTCCAGTTCGCGGCGGGCCTGCTCGATTTCCTGGTTCTTGCGCTCGACTTCCACGTTACGTTCGGCGAGCTGCTGCGCCTTCTGCTCCAGCTGCTCGTTGGTCTGCTGCAATTCGGTCTGCTGGGTCTGCAATTCGCCGGCGAGCTGCTGCGATTGCTTGAGGAAGCCTTCCGTCTGCATGGTGGCTTCGATCGAGTTGAGAACGATACCGATGCCGGCCGTCAGCTGCTCAAGGAAGGCAACCTGCAAGCTGGTGAAGGATTCGATCGAGGCAAGCTCGATAACCGCCTTCACTTCATTCTCGAACAGCACCGGCAACACGACGATGTTGCGCGGCGATGCCGTGAACAGAGCCGATGAAATGGAGACCACGCCTTTCGGAATGTCCACAATCAGCAGCCGGCGCTTGTCGACCGCGCACTGACCGACGAGACCCTCGCCGACGGCGAGCGAATCCGGATGGCCCTTCCCCGGCGTGTCGGCATAGGTGGAGAGCAGCCGCAGCCGGTCGCCGGCCGGTTCCATCTGATAGATGACGCTTTGCTGTGCATTCACCAGCGGCGTCAGTTCGCTCAACAGCAACCGGCCGACCGTTTCCAGATCGCGCTGCCCCTGCAACATGTTGGTGAACTTGGCGAGGTTGGTCTTGAGCCAGTCCTGCTCGGTGTTGCGATCGGTGGTCAGACGCAAATTGCCGATCATCGTATTGATGTTGTCTTTGAGCTCGGCCACTTCGCCGCGCGCGTCGACCTGGATCGAGCGCGTCAAGTCGCCCTTGGTCACGGCGGTCGCCACCTCGGCGATGGCGCGCACCTGGGTGGTGAGGTTGGCGGCGAGCAGGTTCACGTTGCCGGTCAGATCCTTCCAGGTGCCGGCGGCGCCGGGCACGTTCGCCTGTCCGCCGAGGCGGCCTTCGACGCCGACTTCGCGCGCCACCGTCGTCACCTGATCGGCGAAGGTCGCGAGCGTATCGGTCATGTTGTTGATGGTTTCGGCAAGCGCCGCGACCTCGCCCCTCGACTTCACGGTGAGGTTCTGCTTGAGGTCGCCGTCGGCGACGGCGGTCACCACCTTGACGATGCCGCGCACCTGTTCGGTCAGGTTCGCCGCCATCACGTTCACGGTGTCGGTCAGATCCTTCCAGGTGCCGGCGACGCCGGGCACTTCGGCCTGGCCGCCGAGGCGGCCTTCGGTACCGACTTCGCGCGCCACGCGCGTCACTTCCGAGGCGAAGGCGTTGAGCTGGTCCACCATGGTGTTGATGGTGTTCTTCAGTTCGAGGATTTCGCCCTTCACGTCGACCGTGATCTTGCGCGACAAGTCGCCGCGCGCCACGGCCGTGGTCACTTCGGCGATGTTACGCACCTGGGTGGTCAAGTTCGCGGCCAGGAGGTTGACGTTATCGGTCAAATCCTTCCACGTGCCGCCGACGCCCGGCACGACAGCCTGACCGCCGAGGCGGCCTTCGGTGCCGACTTCACGCGCCACGCGCGTCACTTCGGCCGCGAAGGAGCGCAACTGCTCGACCATGGTGTTGAGCGTTTCCTTCAGCAGCAGAATTTCGCCGCGCACGTCGACGGTGATCTTCTTCGACAAGTCGCCGCTCGCAATGGCGGTCGCCACCTCGGCGATGTTGCGGACTTGCGCGGTCAGGTTCGACGCCATGAAGTTGACGTTGTCGGTGAGGTCTTTCCAGGTGCCGGCCACTTCCGGCACTTCGGCCTGGCCGCCGAGCTTGCCTTCGGTACCGACTTCGCGCGCCACGCGCGTCACTTCCGACGCGAACGAGTTGAGCTGGTCCACCATCGTATTGATGGTGTTCTTCAACTCAAGGATTTCGCCCTTCACATCGACCGTGATCTTGCGCGACAAGTCGCCACGCGCCACGGCCGTGGTCACTTCCGCGATGTTACGGACCTGGGCCGTCAGATTGCCGGCCATCGAGTTCACGCTGTCGGTCAAATCCTTCCAGGTGCCGGCGACGCCCGGCACGTTGGCCTGACCGCCGAGGCGTCCCTCGGTGCCGACTTCGCGCGCCACGCGCGTCACTTCGCCGGCGAAGCGGTTGAGCTGGTCGACCATCGTGTTGAGCGTTTCCTTCAGCTGAAGGATTTCGCCGCGCACGTCGACCGTGATCTTGCGCGACAAGTCGCCGCCCGCGATGGCGGTCGCCACTTCGGCGATGTTACGCACCTGGCCGGTCAGGTTGCCGGCCATCGAGTTCACGCTGTCGGTCAAATCCTTCCAGGTGCCGGCGACGCCGGGCACTTCGGCCTGACCGCCGAGCTTGCCTTCGGTACCAACTTCGCGCGCCACGCGCGTCACTTCCGACGCAAATGAATTGAGCTGATCGACCATGGTGTTGAGCGTATCCTTCAGCCGAAGGATTTCGCCCGACACGTTCACCGTGATCTTCTTCGACAAGTCGCCTTGCGCCACGGCCGTCGCCACTTCGGCGATGTTACGCACCTGGCCGGTGAGGTTCGACGCCATCGAGTTGACGCTGTCGGTCAAGTCTTTCCACGTGCCGGCAACGCCGCGCACCAGCGCCTGACCGCCGAGCTTGCCTTCGGTGCCGACCTCGCGCGCCACGCGCGTCACTTCGCCGGCAAAGGCGTTGAGCTGGTCAACCATCGTATTGATGGTGTCTTTCAGCTCGAGGATTTCGCCCTTCACGTCCACCGTGATCTTTTTCGACAAGTCGCCGCCGGCAACCGCTGTAGTCACTTCGGCGATGTTGCGGACTTGCGCTGTGAGGTTCGACGCCATCGAGTTGACCGAGTCGGTCAAATCCTTCCAGGTGCCGGCGACGCCGAGCACGTTGGCCTGACCGCCGAGGCGGCCTTCGGTGCCGACTTCGCGCGCGACGCGCGTCACTTCGCCGGCAAACGCATTGAGCTGGTCGACCATCGTGTTGATGGTTTCCTTCAGCTGCAGAATTTCACCCGACACGTTCACCGTGATCTTTTTCGACAAGTCGCCGCCGGCGATGGCGGTCGCCACCTCGGCGATATTGCGGACCTGCGCAGTGAGGTTGCCGGCCATGAAGTTGACGTTGTCGGTGAGATCCTTCCAGGTGCCGGCGACGCCGGGGACCTGCGCCTGACCGCCGAGCTTGCCTTCGGTTCCCACTTCGCGCGCGACGCGCGTCACTTCCGAGGCGAAGCCGTTGAGCTGGTCCACCATCGTATTGATGGTGTCCTTGAGTTCGAGAATTTCGCCGCGCACGTCGACCGTGATCTTGCGCGACAAGTCGCCGCGCGCCACGGCGGTCGTCACCTGCGCGATGTTACGCACCTGGTCGGTCAGGTTGCCGCACATGGCGTTGACCGAGTCGGTGAGATCCTTCCAGGTGCCGGCGACGCCCGGCACGATGGCCTGGCCGCCGAGTTTGCCGTCGGTGCCGACTTCGCGCGCGACGCGCGTCACTTCCGAGGCGAACGAACGAAGCTGATCCACCATCGTGTTGATGGCTTCCTTGAGCTGGAGAATTTCGCCGCGCACGTCGACCGTGATCTTCTTAGACAAGTCGCCGTTGGCGACCGCGATGGTCACGTCCGCAATGTTGCGGACCTGCGCGGTGAGGTTCGACGCCATCGAGTTGACGTTCTCGGTGAGATCCTTCCAGACGCCCGTCACCTCGACCACCTGCGCCTGGCCGCCGAGCTTGCCCTCGGTACCGACTTCGCGCGCCACGCGCGTCACTTCCGAGGTGAACACGTTGAGCTGCTTGATCATCGTGTTGACGATGGTCGCGGATTCAAGGAATTCGCCCTTGAGCGGACGGCCGTCGACTTCGGTGCGAACGGTCTTGAGCAGGTCGCCCTGCGCGACCGCGGCGACCGCGCGGGTCACTTCCTTGGTCGGCCACAGCAGATCGTCGATCAATGTGTTGACCGACACTTCCATGTCATTCCAGGAGCCGCTGGCGATACTGAACTTGACGCGGTGGCGCGTCTTGCCTTCGCGGCCGACAACTTCGCCGACGCGCTCGAGCTCCTGCGCCATGCGCTGGTTGGCGGCCACGATGTCGTTGAATACGTCGGCGATCTTGCCGGCGACGCCTTCATGCGCGCCCGACATGCGGACCGAAAAATCGCCTGCGCGCATGGCCTGCAGGGCGGCCAGAAGATCATGAAGCTCGGGCGAGCTTCCGTTCGCTTTCTTGTGCGTCTCGCCGGCAAGGGCCGCATCGACGACGGGGGGAGAAACTTTCTGTTTCGTGGTCCGCCCCTCAGCCTTCCCAGCCATGACTCATCCCTTGTGATTGGCGCCGAAGCGGCATCAGACATTGGGTATTGCGGGGGTAGTCCAAACGAGCGGCCGCACGATCGACGACCGCGTTCTGCGACCGCAAACCCTTGTTTTTATTCAGATAAATCCGAGCAAACGGCGCGCCACGATCCCCCCGAAGCGACGATACCAACCCCCACAACGCAATATCCCACGAAACGTTCCAGATGATTCTAAACGTGCGCCGCAAGAGACATGATGCTTACGGCCGATTGCGGAAAACCATTTATCTTCAATTTCTTACGCTAGACCACTCACGGAGGGCGACCCTTCAGTGCGAGAGCAACAACGACGACGCGACATGTTACCGCACGAAGAGCGAGGTGGGCGCGCTCGCACATCCGTATACCGACCTGCGGAATTTGTAGAGTATGCAATGGCCCCCTGCAGGAGAACAAGTGCAGCAGACATGCTGCGGAAAATCACCTAACAACGATCATCCTTTCTCGGCCGAGACATGCTTTTTGCAAGTCTCCAAAGGGCACGCGGCCGACTTCGATAGCGATTGCGGCGCGAGCTGCTGAGCCCTGGAGCTCAAGCGCTACCCGACGAAGCCTCAAGAGAGAGCGCCCGCGGGAACGACGCTCGCTCTCTGACAGGGCGTGCTGTGCATTGCTACGTTCCGTCACATCGCGGGTGATTATGGCGAAGCCGACGTGGACGCCCTGGTCATAAATAGCGCATGCCACGTCTTTCATGAAAGGCAACCCGCTGATCATGATGTTACTGTCGCGGCACGCGGGATATCTCGGATTGCTGCTGGTCCTGCGCGCCACCCTCGCTGGCGATGACACCCAGATCACGTCGTTCGACGCGTTGGCAAAACGGCTCCGGGTCTCTCGCACCCATGTGCGCGCGATGTTCGAGGATGTCGAGCGCGACGGTTACGTCAGCATCGGCGGCAAGGGTGGGCGCAGCATCAAGGTGCTGCCGCCAATGATGAACGCCTTCGACCAGTTCCTCGCCGACCTCGAGTCCGGCCACGACGCGCTTGGGCAATTCGCGCTGCGGCTGATCGCTGCGAAATAGCGGCGTCGTTAACGTTTTGCATTTCACAGCCGCGCTGGAAGATGGGGTGGATCACGTACATACCGAGAAGACGCGTCGCCGATCAGGCTGGGGACTAGCCTTCAAGCCAAACCCTTGCAGGCGCTCCAGAGGAATGGCGTCTGAAGTCCTGCTGAATACCTTCATGGCCCGAAGGAAGTGTCCGGAGCAAGCTTCCCCTCAATTTCCGCCCGAGCACGTTCCCAATGCTCTTTTTCTCTTCCTGGCTATCTTCTCCAGTCCACAACTCGAACGCCCGTTCGCGGATACGCTCCTCAAAATCATTGTCGATCTTGTCGCCCATTTTAGGCTCCTCCAGCGGCTTCAGGGCGATGGCATCGTGTTCGTTGCTGACAGGCGACTTGTCGACAGCAGAACATTTACACAAGCAGGCGAAGGCGATCGCGCAACACAGTAAAACTTCAATCCAGGAGTTCCAGAAGATTCAGATCCATCCAAAAGACCGCTCATACAGATGCGATGGAGCTCTCCCGTGATGACAGCTAGAGCGCTGCCCAACAAAGGGCGAAGAGCAAGAGCAGGATTTCAGAGCCAAAGCGACCCGGAGCAAAGTCGCCGTACAAGGTCGGCTCAGGGCAATAACGCCCAACGCGCTCAAGGTTGATGACACCTTAACCTTAACTGTTCGATTTCGTTATCAGAACGCCAATAATGTGTTAATGGTTTAAATTAGGTTGTCCAGCCAAGCGTGTTGCGTGACGCCGTGGAACGGTTGGTGCCTTCCCGGAAGTGGCGGGGCTCGAACGATGAATATTGAAGTGGATCAGACGCGCACGAGCACGCATCGCGGGGTGCCCGGCTACCGTGACAGTGGCTTCGCCGCAGCGTCACCTCGAAGCGACATTGGAACGCTCACGCTTCATTGGATTGTGGCCCTTGCTTTCATCGTGAGCCTGTTCACCGGCATTCGCATTGCCGCGGATGCCCTGGCCGCACCGATGTCGCAATGGCTGACACCGATTCTGCCCTACGGCGAAATCTGGACTTGGCATTTCGTCTCAGGCTTCGTTCTGTTTTTCGGATCCACCGCCTACATAGGCTATATCGCGCGCAGCGGACTCGGGCAGCGCAACGCGTTTATCAAGCTCCGGGCGCTGCTAATGCGCGCGCCCGCGCAGATGAAGTGGGCAGCCATCAACGTCCTCCTGCACTGGTTTATCTACGGTCTTGTCGTAGTCATGTTCGCGACCGGGCTGATGATGTACCTCGGATACGGCGGCTGGTGGGTTTACGTGCATTCCACCGCGGCGTTCATCGGCTTGGGATACGTCTTCGTTCATATCGTCGCGCATTACATGTTCGGCGGCTGGTGGCAGCTGCTGCGAATTTTCAGGCCCGCGCACCTCGTCATCACGCGCGCCGTACGCCCGAAACCGTTGCTCGTTGGCCTCGCAGGCGGCCTGATCGCGGCGGCGGCCTTCGCAGCCGGCGATTGGGGCACGCGGGACACGCTGACCATAGTCCGCACGGCAAAAGCCCCGACACTCGACGGCGTGCTTGAGCCGTCCGAGTGGGAACATTTGCGGAGCGTCACGGTGCAGACCCATCAAGGCGTAAACCTTGGCGGTGCCGGATCGTCCCTGGTCGAGGTCTGGGCCGCCCACGACGGCAACAAGGTCTATTTCGCCTTCAAGTGGGAGGACCCGTCGCGCTCCATGCGCCGTGTGCCGATGATCAAGCGCGAAGATGGGTGGCATATTCTCCACGACGGCGCCGACATCGCGGATGTCAACACGTTCTATGAGGACAAACTGGGAATCGGATTCACGACCACGGCCACGTTCGGGGCCGCGGACAGCACGCACCTCGGAAAGGAGCCGCTGGCTGACAAGCCCGCAGCGTTGCACGGGCGCGGCTATCACTACACGACCGACAACAGCCTCGTTGACGTCTGGCAATGGAAGGCGTCGCGCGGCGGTCACCTCGGATTTGTCGACGACCAGTATTTCGGCCCGCCGCGCGAGCCGACGCCCGCTGAAGCTGCCGGGCGCGCGCGCTACCAGGCCGGATATTGGAACGATCCCGGTCGCGCATTCTACAGCTACAATTACAAGGGCGAGCCGCCGGGCGGATACCGGGGTCCCGTCGGCGTGGTCCAGCTGCCGATCGATTGGCAGAAGACGGTCAAGAATCTCGGCCGCTTTGACCTGGATCCGGACTCAAGCGACGAGGAAGGGTCGATCTGGTGGATGCTCGAGAAGGACACCGTACCTTATTCGCGCGAGGTGGATGCCACGATCCCCACCGGGACGGTGATTCCAGGCGTCATCATCAGCGGCAACTATGAGGGCGATCGCGCCGATGTGCGCGGCGCGGCTAAGTGGAAAAACGGTCACTGGACGCTCGAACTCACGCGCGATCTGCGCACGGGCAGCAAGTTCGACCACGACTTCGTCTCCGGCCGCGCGCTCTATATGTGGCTAAACGTGTTTGATCACACGCAGACCCGGCATACCCGTCACCAACGGCCCGTCCGTATCTTGCTGCAGGAATGAGTCGCCACTCCCCGTCGCCTTGTATGGGAAACCCCCGATCATGAGTCGTTTGTCGGTCAACGGACAGTCCATTGAAAGCGCTCCTGGCGTCACGCTGGTAGATGCAGCCCTCGCCGCTTGGAAGATCATTCCGCACGATTGCCGGTCCGGGCAATGCGAGACCTGCCGGGTGACAGTGGTGTCCGGCAGTGTGGACGACGACGGCACCGCCGTCGGGCGGACGGTTCTAGCCTGTCAGGCGCGTGTCACCGGTGATGCGGAAATCCGTTTCGACGAACTCCCTATGCCAGAGAAGCGCGTCGGCTCGGTCACAGAAATGAGCCTTCTGTCGAACGACATTGTCGAGGTGGTGGTCCGCACCGAACCGGAACTGCGCTACTTCCCCGGACAATACGTGCGCTTGAAGTTCTCAGGCTTCCCGGCCCGGGATTATAGTCCGACCGTCAGACTTGATGGCACGTTGGCTGCGGGCGAGTTGGTCTTTCATATCCGCATTCTGGCGGACGGTGCCGTCTCAAGCGCGCTGGGCCGCGGTATTCAGCTGAGGCATCGGGTCCACGTCCAAGGTCCCTTCGGCAGCGCTTTCTTGCGCGGCGGCGACGGCCCGTTGGTTCTGGTTTCCGGCGGCACGGGCTGGGCGCCAATCTGGGCGATCGCGCATGCGGCGCGGCAGACGCAACCCCGCCGGCCAACCTTCGTGATCGCAGGCAGCCGCGATCCGGCCGGCAGTTACATGCAGCCCGCACTGCAGTGGCTCGCCGACACCGGCGTCGACGACGTCATCGGCACGGTGGAATTCGGCGCCGGAGATCGGCTTCGGCCCGGCCGGCCGACGCACTACCTGCCGCTGCTCGGCATGGAGGACACGGTCTATGTCGCCGGTCCCACCGGCCTGGTCGATGCCGTGAAGCGCAAGGTTAAGGCCGGTGCGGCGCAGTGCTATGCCGACCCGTTCCTGCCAGGCACGCAGCCGACGTCCATTGCTGACCGTTTACGCGGTGCAATTTTCCGCAAGGCCCGATCCGGGCCGCTCCAACTCGCGGCGCGCTAATCCGGATATCTGCTTCCGGCGCTATTTCGTGGTTGGCACGCCGCCGTAGTTTGAAATGATGGCGTGCGCGTCGCCACTTGTGCTGAACTTCAAAAACTCGACCGCGGCCGGCGTGACCGTGCGCTCCATGTGAATCAGCGCGAGCACATTGTTCGACAGATAGGCCGGCTCCAGTGGGTGAACGCCGCCAATCTTGAGCACGGATAACTCGCTCTCCAGATTCTTCGAATAGGGCGCGAAGCCGATCGCGCCGGGTACCTTGCGGACGCTCTCGATCGCCTCCTGGGTGGTCAGCGCCATCTTTGAGCGATCTGTAATGGTGAGGGTCTTCCAGCCTGGCATAGTTGCCCGAAGGATGACCAACGTGCTGTCGATATCCTCGCGGCGGACGACGCGAATCGGCAGATCGGGGCCTCCGACGTCTTTCCAGTTGGTGACCCGGCCGGCGTAGATGTCGGCCAGTTGATTAACGGTCACAGAACCGATTTTGACGTCCTTGTGCGTGAAGAACGTCGAGGGAAGACGGGCGATTGGGGTATAGATGATACCGGCGTCGCGTTCGACATCGGTCAATTCGCGCGCAACGCGGCCCATGGCGGCCCGGCCGGAGCCAACGGCGGCGATGCCGCCTCCCGAGCCGATGCTCGGCGGCACCTCGACGCGGACCGTGGGGTTTGCATTCGAGTAATGCGTCGCCATGGCCCGAAGGATCTCAAGCCCGTCACCGGTGCCCACGACTTCCAGACTCGCTGTCTGCGACGACCCCTGGACCGGCATCAGGAGGGCGACGAACGCCAAAAGAAACGTCTTCTTCATTGCCGAGGGCCCCTCTTTCCGCAACGTCGGTCGTAGCTGCCGACGGATGCGACATTCTGCTCGCGAAGGATGAATTCGTGGTTTCGCAATGTGCCTAACAAAAACTAAACCAGATGCAGAAAACTCGCTGCCAAACCAGCACGACAACTTTAACTGCCGCGAACGATAACGCGCGTGCCTCGCGCCGAAGTTATCGGTCATTCACCCCTGCACTCTAGCGTAGCGACGCATTCCCACTGGTTTGCACAAAATCGTTGGCACATGGGGCGCCTTCGGAAAACGGGACGGTCGGGTCCGAATGTTTACGCGAGGGGCACAGCGACAGGCAACTGACGGGGACACGACACCCCCCGCCGCGGGCGCGCTTACTCTCGGCGGCATCAAGGCCAGGTTCTCGTCGATTGGCGCACGGCTAGTCGCCGTTGTGCTGGTGACTGGAATGCTGGCGTTCGGCGCGCTTGGAACGCTGACGTCGCTTCGCTTCAATTTCGCCCTGCAGCAACAAGCGACCGCACTCGGCGAGCTGTCTGAACGTCAGCTGGCCGTACGCCTTGACGGCGAGGCCAAGCTCGCTCGCGCGCGCCTCGAACGTCTCGGAACCGACGTTACGGCCCGTCTGCAGCAGATTGCGCATAGCACCGACATCATACAGCCGATCGAGAGCGGCAACGAGGTCGCCATCCGCGAACACCTGCACGGCGTGACCACGACGGCCGGCTACGACCGGCTGATCGCCTTCGGCAAGACCGGCAGCGTCCTTGCGTCAGACGCGTATTTGAGCCTGATCCGCCTGCACACGCTGGTGCCGGCCAGCAGCCTGAGCACAGGACTATCGTCGGTGCTGTCGAACGACAACTCCCGCTCGAACCCGCGGTTCTTCGAACGGATCCTGGAGCTTGATCCCACGATAGCGGACGCGCTTAATCTGCCGCAGCAGCAGCGCGTCGCATACATCTCGATCGCGCCGGTGTTTGAGGACTTCGGCGACGTGGTCGGCGCCTTGGTGGCGATCAGGACGATGGGCCGCTCGGAAGAGACTCTGGAAAACTTCACGACGCTTTCTGAAGCCGGCGTCGCCATCCTCAAGAACAACGTTGTGATTTCGGGAGCCGGGCCCACTGGCGTCGCGTTCAGCCAGCCGGTGAAAGACGAGTCCGGGTTGATCAAGTCGGACGACGGCAAGCACGTCGCCAGTTGCGTCGGCTATGCCAACACCCTGACGGTCTGCACGTTCACTGAATCCGACGTGGCGACGGCATGGCGGGACCAGATGCTCCGCATTGGCGCCGAGCAGACGCGGTCGGCCATGAACCAGTTTTGGCTGCTTGCCGCCGCTACCCTGGGGGCGATGGTGCTGGCCCTGTTGCTCGTTGTACGGCACACGACTCATGGACTTTCGGCGCTCGCGTCCGCGGCCAAGGCCGTTGCGGAAGGAAACCTTCAGGTCAGGATCAACGCCACCGGCGTGGGTGAAGTCTACATGCTTTCGCGGGCGTTCATTCGCATGCTGGCCAATCTGCGCAAGAGCGTGGGGCGCATCGAGCATTTGGCCTACAACGACACCGTCACAATCCTGCCCAATCGCGCGAAGGTGCTGCTTGACGCACCGGTCCTGATCAATTCGAGCGAAGCCGGCGCGGCCTTTTATATCGATCTCGATCGGTTCAAGTCCGTAAACGACACATACGGCCATCGTTCAGGCGATCAACTGCTCAAACAGGTCGCCGAGCGGCTCGTCGCATACTTCGAAACTGTAGCTTTGGACCATTCCATCGAGCGGCGCATCGTAGCGCGGCTTTCCGGCGATGAGTTTATCGTCATTCTTGCTGACAAAAAGGCTATTGAGGGCGCAGAAGATATCGCGCAAGGCGCAATCCAGGAACTCAATGTCCCCTTCACCATTGCGGGTCTCCAGATCTCGATCGGAGCAAGCGTCGGCATCACATCGTATCCGGCGGACGGGGCGGATTTTGAGACCATCCTCGTCAATGCGGACATGGCAATGTACGCAGCCAAACAGAGCGGTCGCAATAGCTTCGCCCGCTTCGCAAAGGAGTTTTCTGAGCAGGCTAAGAAGCGTGTGCGCCTGGAAAGCGACCTTACGGCCGCGGTCCAAGACCGCAAACTCACTGTTAATTATCAGCCGAAGGTGGAAAGCCGTAGCGGTCGCATCCGTGGTGTCGAAGCACTCGTGCGTTGGCAGCATCCGGAGCACGGTTTCGTCAGTCCTGCCATCTTTCTACCGATAGCCGAAGAGATCGGATTGATAGGAAAGATCGACGAGTTTGTAATCAGCAGCGCCATCCAGGATATCGGCGCGTTGAACCAGGGTGGCGCGGATCTTCACCTCTCGGTCAACGTCACGGCTGGCGAGATCGAAGATACAGAATTCCTGGGCAAGATCGCGTCCATCGTAAGTGGCAGCGGCTTTCCGCCATCGCGGCTCGAAATCGAAATCACCGAATCGGACGCGCTTCAGAACCCGGACGCAGTACGCAAACGCGTCGCCGTGTTGCGGCAGATGGGAGTACGGCTGGCCATCGACGACTTCGGCGCCGGCTATTCGAATCTGGCGACCCTTGCTCGGCTGCCGATCGACACGCTGAAACTCGACCGCGCACTGGTCGCGGGCGTTGGCTCTGACCTTGAGAAGCAGAGCATCGTTCGCGTTGCGCTGGGCCTCGCCCGCGAGCTCGGGCTCGATTCCGTCGCCGAGGGAGTTGAGACCGCCGAAGAGTTCAAGTTTGTCGTCGACGAGGGGGCGACAATGGTGCAGGGCTACTTCTGCAGCCCCCCAGTCGCGCTGAGTGACCTTATTGTCCTGGTCGCTTCCGACAGAATTGAACGTCCGACCACCCCGAACCGACCTGCACTCGATAATCAAGAGCCTCGGCCGATGCGCAGATCGGCCGGCTAAAACGCGGGAAAAGACTACAACGATAGCTGCAGCGCGCTGAGCCGTGCCGACGGCGAAGGGTATGGCCTCGCTTGCGCGGCGCTCTCCCGCGCCGCCCTCCGTGGCGGAGCGGCGTGGCAGACGCATCCCCCGGGCGCGGCCAAGGCGTTCGGGGCAAGCGAGCGGGCGCGCTTGGTGCCAATCATGAAGGCGGCCGCCAATCGGCGCCCGACATTTCCCGCGGCAACAGAATTGCTCAGCGTATATCGAAGACGAGCATGCCCTGCAGATGCGCAGTCCCTCGCTCACCCGATGCGCCGCGTCCGAGAGCGTGTTGAGACAGTGCGGTCACCACTTTGACGGGAGCAAACGGCTTCGTGATGTGAATGCTGTGCGCCTCAATCTTCCGAGCCATAACTTGTCGTACAGATCACGGGTAGGTGCAGCTTGAGCTAGCGGGCGTCTGAGCCACATTCAAGCCGCTCAGCGCGCCGCCTAGCAGCGGAGTCCTCACGTAATTACTCGTCGTCGCAAGAAATCAACCACGGCACGAGCAATCGCGGCGTCCGACGACCATTCATTGAGGGTAATAAGATCGGCATCGAGCTGATCGTTCCGCAGTTCATGCAGTTCAGAGCCAGCAATAAGCGAAGCAGCAAGCCGGCCGCTCGCCAGCGAGTGCGTCTTATCATTGCCAGGCAGCACCAACACCGGCAGTTTGATCGAACGTAATTCAGCTTCGGTCGCACCAAGGATCGGCGTATTGCGGCCCAGTTCGAGATTGTCACGCCAGCGCTTCATCACTGCAACGAAGTGTTCGATGGGCCAGTTCATCAAGGTATCTCTCACCTTGACATCGCGCGAGATCAGATCCTTGAAATGCTCCGTCTCGCAGACTGCAGCCATGCCGCCACGTTCTGCCGTCTCGATATACTGTGTGTAATAGAGGTGCGAGAGTCTCTCAACTGCGAACAACCCGCCAGTTACACGCATCATGATCAGCGCCGAGGCAACCTGCGGATAGCGAAGTGTGAATATTGTTGAGAGCCTGCAGCCCGATGACGAGCCGCCGACCACACATTTCTCGATGTTAAGATGCTTGACCAGCGCTAAAAGATCGGCCGCCCAAATCTCGAATTCCGAGCCTTCGCCGTCGATTGAAACTTCAGAATTTCCCGTGTTACGGCGATCATTGAGCAGCACGCGATAGCCCGCATCCGCAAGTCGTTCGCCGAGGCCCTTGACTTCGCCCATACCGCGGCGGGCTCCCGACTGCAGCGCAATCACCGGGCCTGCGTCACCGAGCATCCGATAATTCAGACGAACGCCGTTCACATTGGCAAAGGGCATAGAGATTCTCCGTTTCCGTCATACGCTGCGAGGCGGCGGTGACCATTGGCACGTGACGTCATCAGTATGCAAGCGGTCCGGCCACCCGCTAGGCAAGGCGCGCGGGGCGGTGAAAAGTGGGCAGCTTGACGGAACAGAGTAGGCGTCCCTAAGTTCGCACAGCTCGAGGCAGGGCTAAAGGAAGATGCTGTCTATCCGCTCTACACCGCAGCCTTTCTTCCAGCCAAGACACCGCCTGACATCTCCGAAAAGCTCCACGCGGAGATCATGAAGGCGCTGGAGTTACCATCCGTGAAGGAGCGGCTGGCCGCAATCGGTGTTGATCCGATGCCGATGACGCAAGCTCAGTTCGCTAAGTTCTTCAAAAAAGACGTTACCAACAATCTAGCGCTGGTAAAGGCGGCGAAAATCCCAACGCAATAGCTCTAATCGCCATCGGCATCCGATGTCCGGTCGCGCCCGGGTTCGGATTGCGCATTGACGGAATTGGTGGAGATCTTCCTCCGTGGCAGTCCACTGCCCGCCCGCCAGATCCAAGCCAACCCGGTGATATCGCTTCTGTGTCCCTCGGGGCAACCACGTTCTAATCGATCACCACGATCACCGCTATGCGATGCTATCGAAAGTCCTTCGCTGGTGTAAGTTGCCGATGTTTTGGAACCATCGCCGCAATGCCAAATCTACTTCGGGTCATAAGCAGGCACTGAACTTAGTTTCGTGGGTCCGTGTCCGTGGCAGATGCTTGCCGACCATCGTTGCTGTTCGCGTGGCTAAAGAGGTCTGGCGAAGACGACGAGCTCTTCTCTGGAGCGGAAATCCTGCTTCTGCTTGCTGGCGTGAAGCCGAACTCCGACGCGATCCGCATCATGAGTTCGGCCTGGCGGTTGGCAATCGAGACATACGGCGACTGAATTGGATAGCCGGATGGTGACTTCACCATTGTCCCGTACTTCTGGATGGCCTCGGTAGACTCCGCCCAAAGCGCGTAGGCCCCGCAGTAAGCGGCTAGCGCCGCGCGATCCAGGCTGGTGAGGAGCTTTAGCTTCCCGAGCTCTCCAGCAAGGCGTTCCCACTCCTGCCGGGCGAGCGGCCCAAGCTCGATGGGGCAGTCCGGGACGGCGGCTTCAGGTCGAGGCTCGTTCTCGTTCATGGGTCGCTTTCCAGGGTTGCCGGTGAGGAGCTTGAGGCGCGTTGGCTTGGGTCTTCGGCCGCGCATGTCAGCTCTCCGGCGGTCGGGGTTCAGGCTCAAGCTCGTCGAAGGCCCGCTGATCCACGGACCGGACGGCGACCTTGCCGGTGAAGGCCTGCCAGCGCCGAACTGCAACATCTACGTAGGCAGGTGAAAGCTCGACGGCGAAGCAGGTCCGGCCCACGCTTTCGGCGGCTATCAAGGTCGTCCCACTGCCGGAAAAGGGCTCGTAAACGGCGTCTCCGGGGCTGGTGTTGTTGAGGATCGGCCGTCGCATGCACTCGACCGGCTTCTGCGTGCCGTGGACGGTTTCGGCATCCTGGTTCTTGCTGGATATGCTCCAGAGCGTGGTTTGCTTCCGGTCACCGGTCCAGTTGCCCTTCGTTCGAACGCCGTACCAGCACGGCTCATGCTGCCAGTGATAGTCGCCTCGCCCGATAACGAGCCGCTCCTTGGCCCAGATGATCTGGGCTCTGATCGTGAAGCCCTCCCGCTCGAGACTTTCAGCGACGGTCGCCGCGTGCAGGGCGCCATGCCAGACATAGGCGATGTTGCCCGGGAACAGTCGCCACGCCTCAGCCCAATCCGCTCGCTCGTCGTTTGCGACCTTGCCGGTGCGCGAGGAGTTGTTTACGCCGGCCCGATGGCGCCATTCAGGATCGTAGTTCACACCGTAGGGCGGGTCCGTCACCATGAGAACCGGCGCAGCCCCGTCCAGCAGGCCTTCAACGGTCGCGGCATCGGTGGAGTCGCCGCAGACGATGCGATGCTTGTCCAGGCACCAGGTATCGCCGAGCTTTGTAACGGCAAACTCGCCCACCTCGGGGACGGCGTCTTCGTCCGTCAGGCCGCCGAGATCGGCAGGCGTGAGCGCTTTGGCCAACTCCGCCTTTGTGAAGCCAAGCACGGCTAAGTCGGCGCCGAGCGCCGACAAATCCTTGAGTTCGAGATGAAGCATCTCGAGATCCCAGCCGGCATTCAGCGCGATACGGTTATCGGCAAGGACTAGTTGTCGCCGCTGTAAGGGCGTCAGCCCGCATAGGGTGATGACAGGAACCTCGGCCAGCCCGAGTTTCCGGGCTGCCGCCAGGCGGCCATGGCCGGCGATGATATCGCCATCCTCGCCTACGAGGATGGGATTGGCGAAGCCGAAAGACCTGATGCTGCCGGCGATTTCAGCCACCTGCGCATCGTTGTGGGTTCGCGCGTTGCTGGGCGACGGGATCAGCCTACCCAAGGGCCAACGCTCCAGACGCAGTTCACCTTGCTTGATGTCGCTCATGTTTGCTCCGAAGGTTGCATCCGATCACCCCCCCCCCCTGAATTTCGCGGCGATTTTTCGAATGAGCCGGTCCAAAAAAAAGATTGCGGAAACTCGCGACAAAATGCGTGGCGCGGGCCCACCGGTCCGCGATCGAAAGGTCCCAGACTTTTGACCGCCCCCCCCGGGGCGGTGAAAATAAATGCTTCGCGGCTGCGGCTCGGACGCAGCCGACCATTGAATTGCAAAGGCTTTTGGTTCTTTCGACTGGCCGCGGAGCCCGAAAACATCGGCGCTCGGAAAAAAAAATCCCTGAATGAGACCCCCGCCGGTCCGCGACCTCGATAGGTCGAGACCTTTGACCGCCCCCCCCCGGCCATCCACCCGTCGGCCCGTTTGATTTCTTTGATTTCCGAAAGTTTATTCAAAGGTCCTGTCCCCCTCGAATTTTTTATGCGCGTGGCACCTTTGCGGTTCTGCATCGAGTGGGGCGTACACTTTAGACCGCCCCCCTCCTGGCGCGCGTCAGACACCGAGGACCACCTTTCGGCGACGAGCCTTCGAGGGTCGCACCGCCTGCAACGCATGTCCGGTTGGACCCGTGGACCTGTGGTCTGCCACTGCTGAGCATCGACCGCTCTATCATGCGGGAATCCTCAGCTTGCGAAGGAGGTAGGGGAGCCCGGCGCCGCGTTTCTGTATCTCGGCTTCGGTTGCTGCGGCTCGCAGAGGCTCGTCGATGGCATTGATCACTTCGGCATAGGTGACCGGCAGTGCGGCAAACCGCTCGTGCAAAGCACCAAACCAGCGCCGTTCGGCCTCGGTGCGGGCGGCGTCCATGGAACGCTGGCCGGGCAGACCTGATTGCCGAGTGCCTCCAAACGTAGACTCTCCCAATCCTTCTTTCGGGAGTCCTCTTAAACAGGTTTCCTTAGACAGGTTGCTTCTACAGGTTTGTGTGACACGCGTGTCAGGGGCAAGCTGACAACCTTGGCCGGCTCTAGGTGACAGATCGGTCACCGCCAACGGACGCGACCTCATACGCGCGCTCCAGACCGCTTCGATTTCACGGAAGCGCTGCCAGTTCGGCTCATAGCTGTTGCGGTTGAGGTGCCCGCCGTGCCGAACTCGCTTGAACAATCGATCGGCTTCGATGCGTGTCAGCGACCGGAAAACCGTTCGCTCGGAAACACCCAGCAGCCCGGCGACGCGCTTGATACCGGGGTCGCACTGACCCGTCTTTCGATTGAAATGGTCCAGCAGCGCTGCTGCCACGGCCCTATCGCGATTTCCGATGCCTGGACTCAGGTTGATCGCCTTAAGAGCGATCAGGATATCTCCCTTTTGCAACTGCATAACCGCCTCCGGCGTGAAGGCAGCCATCGAGGCTGCAATTGCTCTTCCGCAGCCATGAGGATCGCATACGAATCAACCCGTCTAAATCGTGAAGATCGGGCAGTATCAGACATTGCGGCGGCAAACGGCGATCAGGAGCACTAAACTCAGGTCGAGGCCGGACGATTCGGCCAGCCAGAGAGGTAGACGCCATGCTCGAGTCAGAACGGCGCAACCGTGTCAGGATTCTCGATGAGATGGAGCTTGAGAGCTTGAAGAAGGCGCGCGACGCAGGCGTGATCATCGCGGTCCCGGCAGCTCTCGATTATTGTCTTGAACATGGCCTCCCGCCTCCGTCATGGCTCGTTCAGGCCGCCTCCGACCTTCTATGCGACCTTCTTACGCGAGAAAAATCCACCAAGCGTGGACGCTCTGCTGGTGCTGTTGCTCGCTACCGCCAGGACATGGTCGATTTCCTGCGATGGAACGAGGTCGAGGTGGTTCTTGAGAATCAACAGCGATCCAACGAACTCTTGACTACCTACCCGACCAATCCTTCGCCTGGCCAAGCCGACATATACGCCGAAGAAGTTGCGAAGGCGGAATGGCTCGGAACCTCTCGATCACGGATCTACCAATGTGTATCCGAAGTTCTTGAGAAGACGGATGCTTTCGGCGGCCCCGAGAGCATCAAGCGAAGTCATCGACAAGTGCGGCGTAACGAGCGTAACCCTGCGCAGGCTTTTCGGTACTATCAGCTCCCCGAGCCGTTCCTTGCCAAGCTCGGGATCGACGGCGATTTGGGCTATGGACGTTACGCCAAGATCAGGCCCTGGCGGACTTCTCCGCGTCGCGCCCGCAAGACATCCGCCAGCAAGACATCCGCTCGCAAGCGACCCTAAAAGTTGTTTCACGTGCAACATACCGGGATTGCGGATGATTGCCGCCCCTTTGATGCATTGCGGGTTACGCCACGCGGAGGTCGGTAAGAAAACAGGGCATTTGTTTCACCTGACAGGCTGATCTATGTCGATCAACCTGATGGCAGTTAGGAATCATCTGCTGCCAGGGTGAACAAGATGAACTCGAATGCACGTAAGCGAATGCGGGCTGCGAAAGCCGCAGAATATCTGGAAGTAAGCCTTTCAACGCTGGCCAAATGGCGCAAGAGCGACAAGGGTCCGCGGTATCATCGGTGCGGCCCTCGGATCGTGTACTACCACCAGGACGAAATCGATGCCTGGCAGGAGGAGTGCGATCGGCAAGAGGCCCGGAGGACGCGGCCGGCCGATCAAGCATCGCCTGACACCGTATAGTGCTCCGCCATGTCGAAAGCCGGGCTCAACGTTAAAGGCGCAATCTTGCAGCGGGTCGAGACATACGGTCCGGGCGCCACGGGTCCGCGGGATCCGCAAGAACGCCTCTCTGAGCTTTCTGAGATTCTGGCTGCAGGCCTCATGCGTGCGGCCGCCCGAAAGTCCAGTCGATTTTCGCCGCCAGCCGGAGAAAGTTCGCTCGACTTCATGGGGGCCGAGAGCGGTCATCCGACGCAATTTGCATCGGAGAAACCGGAATGACGGATACCGTATTGGCCCAACTGGCCGCGCTAAGAGGCGCCCCCGTCGGGGAGCTAAAGCAAAAATGGCGCGATTTATTCGAGGGCGAGCCACCACCCTATAACCGGCGCTTCCTGGAGAGCCGCCTGGCCTACCGCATTCAAGAATTGGCTTACGGGGGGCTTACCGAAGAGACACTTGAGCGGATTGACGCTCTCGCCGACGAACTCGACGGCAAGAAGCCTAAAGCGAGGCATTCGCTTCAAGACCGGCCCATGGCGGGCACCCGACTGGTGCGGGAATGGCGGGGTAGCGAATACAGCGTCACCGTTCGGCAGGACGACTTCGAGTACCAGGGCCGTCCGTACAAGTCGCTATCTGCGATTGCCCGCCGGATCACCGGTACGCAATGGAACGGCCTCGTCTTCTTTGGCCTGAAGAACACGCGGGGCCGGTCATGAAGGAGCCCCTCCCCATCAAACGAAAGCTTCGGTGCGCGGTCTACACCCGCAAATCTTCAGAAGAGGGGCTAGAACAGGAATTCAACAGCCTCGATGCGCAGCGCGAGGCCTGCGAGGCCTATGTCACCAGTCAGCGCGCCGAAGGCTGGCAACTTGTTTCCGATCGCTACGACGATGGCGGCATATCGGGGGCAACGCTAGAGCGACCCGCCCTGCGCCGCCTTCTGGCTGATATCGAAGCGGGTCGGATCGACATCATTGTCGTCTACAAAATAGATCGGCTCAGCCGCGCACTAATGGATTTTGCCAAGCTAGTTGAAGTGTTCGACCGGAAGGAGGTTACTTTCGTCAGCGTCACCCAGTCTTTCAACACGACGACCTCTATGGGCCGGCTGACGCTAAATATTCTCCTGTCCTTCGCCCAGTTCGAGCGCGAGGTAATTGGAGAGCGCATACGCGATAAATTTGCAGCGTCCCGCCGCAAGGGCATTTGGATGGGCGGATGGGCGCCCCTTGGCTACGACATCAAAGCCCGGAAGCTGATCATCAACGAAGCCGAGGCGAAGCTCGTCCGGTCGATTTTCACCCGGTTCTCAAAAGGCATACCTCCCGCCCAACTGATCGAAGCATTGGCAACCGAGGGCGCGCTGAACAAGCAGGGCAAGCCGATCGAGAAGGGCTACCTATATCGCGTTCTTAACAACCGGGTATATCTCGGCGAGGCGATGCACAAAGGCACTTCAAACCCGGGCGAGCACGAAGGAATTATCGACATAGGCCTTTGGGAACGGGCTCACGATCTTATTTCCGCCAGTCCACGAAAGCGGGCAACGCGGCCACTCGGCCGGACTCCCGCGATCCTTAAGGGGCTGATCTTCGGCCCAACCGGCGTAGCCATGACGCCGGTTCACACCCGGCGAGGCGGGAAGCTGTATCGATACTATGCGTCGATTAAAACAATTCGAAATGGCTGCGACGCTGGTCAGCTCCGGCGCATACCGGCGGCACAGATCGAGGCGGTCGTCCTCACGCAAGTAAAGGCAATGGTGCAGACGCCCGAAATTATCGTGGCTACCTGGCGAGCCGCCAAAACCTCAATCTCGGGCCTAACCGAGCGGGCAGTCCGCGACGAACTCAGCCGCTTTGATGAGATATGGTCGGAGCTATTCCCGGTTGAACAGGCAAGGATTATCCAGCTACTCGTCGACCGCGTCGATGTCTCGGAAACCGGCGCAGATATCGCTCTCCGTGTGGAGGGCCTTAACAGCCTCCTGCAGGATCTGCGAACGTCAGAGGCCGGGAGAACAGCAGCGTGACCGTCGTGACGCATAAGCGCTCGACGCTCGTCGTGCACGTCCCCATGAACTTCGTAGTTCGGGGCGGCCGTAAAATGATCGTTTCGGAGGCCATTGCTGTGGTACCGCAGCCGCGGATCGATAACGCACTTCTGAAAGCTCTAGCGCGAGCCTTTCGCTGGCGGCGCATGATCGAAAGCGGCGAGTACGCATCGATCACCGAATTGGCCAGGGCCGAACACATCAATCAATCCTATGCGTGCCGCCTTCTGCGGCTCACCCTGCTCGCCCCTGATATAATCGTTGAGATCCTGAATGGTCGCCAAAGCCACGACTTGATGCTTAAAAACCTGCTCAAGCCCCTCCCTGCGAACTGGGGCAAACAGCGCCAATGCTTGAAGTTTCGGAGTCGGAACGGGTCGACAGATTAACGCGGAAGCGCGTTTACCTACATTCGAACGCGTGTGCTCTCTTATCAGTGAAGAAAACTGGCCGGCCACCCGCATGGTACGAACCGTAACGCATTGTGAAGGCTCAACGTTCGATCAAACGGAGGGGCTGGAACACCGGGCCTAGTTCCGAGTTGTCTCGCATCCGGGGGGCATGGAGGCACTCATGACCTACCACGACAATGATCGTATCCGCACTGAAGCAGAGCTAATGCGCCGTGGCGGCAGTGGTGGCCGCGGTGGAATAATATTTGGCGCCGTCCTCTTGGCAATGATCCTCGGTGCCGTATTCTTCCTCCCCGCCAGTGATACAAACACTGCTTCGAACCAGAGTGGCACGACCGTGAGCTCGCCCGCCCGCGTAGCCCCGCCGGCCTCTACTACGGGCTCAGGCGCGACCTCGCCGCCCGCAGCAGTTCCGGCGACACCAACCACCCCACGTTAAAGCGAGGGGTCCTTCAGACCGCGACAAAGCCCTCGCCAATCGCGGGTACTTTGTGATCCTGCATGCTGAACTGAAGATTGCGGGCGTCGACTCAACGCCCGCAATCTGCGCCTCGGTAGACTTCCAAACCAGGGTTCAACCGAACGTTAGGGAGGGGAAATCTTAGCCTGCTGAATGATGTCCTTCCACATGGGCAACTCGCGCGCAATGCGACTGCGGAGAGCATCGGGTCCGCCAGCCGATGCTTCGAAACCTACAGTGCGCAATCGCGCTTGCATGTCGGGCCGTTGAAGAATTGTGACACATTCTTTCGTCAGCCGGTCAGCGATCGGCTGAGGGGTCTTTGCCGGCAACAACATTGCCGTAAACGTATCGACGACGAAACCTGGATATCCGGCTTCGACGATAGTCGGAACCTGGGGCAGATCATACCATCGTTTTTCTCCGGTCATTCCGATCCCCGTGACAGTCCCGGCCACAATTTGTGGGTGAACACCCGGCAAAGCCGTTGAGACCATTTGAACGGAGCCCGTCAGCAAAGCCTGAACGGCAGGGCCACCACCGCCAAAGGGCACCGGCGTCATATCTATATCAGCGCGCAACTTGAAAAATTCTCCGGCTAAGTGCGCCGGCGTGGCGAAGCCGGAATGTGAATAGCTCAGCTGCCCTTTTCTTGCCTTCGCATATTGCACAAATTCCGCGAGACTCTTCACGCCGAGGCTCGGCTGAACGCCGAAGGCGGTGGGCGACCCGGCCAAGTCGGCAACCGGTAGAAAATCCTTGACGGGATCGTAAGGCACGCTGGCATAGAGCATCGGATTAATCACGAATGTGCTCGACGTACACAGAACAGTGTATCCGTCCGGGTCAGCGCGGGCGACCATCGAATTCCCAATGTTGCCACCAGCGCCGGGCCGGTTCTCGACAACAATCGTGGCCTTTAATGCCTCGGTGAGGCCAGGAGCCATCAGTCGCGCGATAACATCAACCGGTCCGCCAGGGCCGAAAGGAACAACAAGGCGGATTGGCCGCTCAGGCCAGTTGGCAAGTGCCGAATTGAACCGGGCAATAACCGGCATTGCAACGATGTTGAGCGCTGCAATGCTGCCGGCTTTCAGGATGGCGCGACGCGTTTTGAGCTTACGGGTATCCGTCGACGAAGTGGTCATGACTTTTACCTTTCCTGCCAAAAATTCAAGCCACACATTATTTTATCAAGCCAATTTCCTTGATAGCGCGGCCCCATTGAGCGGAATCTTCGCGCAACATTTTGGAGAATTCGCTCGGCGAATTGGCAACCGAACTAGAGCCAACAGTCGCCATTCGCTTTTGGATGGAGTCATCATTTGCCATTTTCACCATCAGCGCGGCAAGTCTATCGACAATCGGCTGCGGTGTTCCTGCCGGAGCCATCAACCCGTTCCACGACATTACTGGATAACTCACGAGCTTCAACTCCATGAGCGTGGGAGTGTCAGGCATATGCGGACTGCGGGCTGCCGTGGTGACGGCAAGAGCCCTCACCGTTCCGGCAGCAATCTGCCCCATCGCATCCGACATGTTTGCGAAGGAAAGTTGCACATCGCCGCTCACCACCGCTGTGGTCGCCAGCGCTCCGCCTCGATACGGTACCCCCACCAAATTAGACCCCGTTTGTACTCGGAAAATTTCAGCTGAGAATGTAACCAGGCCGCCGGCACCCACGGTGCTGTAGCTCAGGCCGTTAGGTGTAGACTTACTCAGTGGAGGAAGGTCGGCAGCTGAATTAGCAGCCAGTTTTGGATTGACGATCAGGACAAGGGCATTGGTGTTTATCAGGCTTATTGGTACGAGATCGTTGAAAGGATCATACGGTACCTTTTCAGTCCACGTGGCCACGGTAAGTGGCCCGTTGCCACAAACGCAGAGCGTATATCCGTCGGGCGCGCTCCTTACCACTGCCTCCGTGCCAACGATTCCGCCGGCACCTGGACGGTTCTCGACCACGACGCTGACGCCGAGCTCGCTCTGCAAGAATGACGCAGTAAGCCGCCCCACGATGTCGGTGTTACCTCCAGCCGCAAATGGCACCACCAGTTTAATACCCCGGCTGGGGTAGGCATCCTGGCCGAGGGCAAAGTGTGAAGTCGCAATCAAAGTAGCCGCGGCCAGCACGAGAGAAAGTGGTTTCATCGAAACTCTCCTTAATTCGTATCGGTTGAGGGGATAACATTGTCTTGATCATTTATTACCTGCCAGACAGCCGCGGGCGACAACGGCAGGTCGCGCACTTCGACACCCATTGGCTTCAGCGCAGCCGCGACCGCATTCGCAACCGTCGCAGCGACGGCGACCATGCCTCCCTCTCCCGCGCCTTTTGCGCCGAGGGGATTGGTCTGCGAACGGCGAAGCTCAAGCGTAATCGCCCTGATATTCGGAAAATCCGAAGCCACGGGCACGAGATATTCCGCCAGCGATGTGTTGAGCAACTGCGCGTCACTGTCGTAAATGAGGTGATCTAAAAAGACGCCGCCAAGACCTTGCACCAGGGCGCCGATAGCTTGGCCATGTACAACCGCGGGATTAATGGCGCGCCCAATGTCTTCGATCGCGACGTAATCTACAACTTCAACTCTTCCGGTGCGCGGATCAACGGCGACGTGACAAGCGTGCGCACCATAGCTGTACGTTCGGATCGTGGTCGCAAAAGTGCCAGTGACTTCAAGGCCGGCAAAGTCGGCGAACGTCCATGATTGCTCGCCGGCTTGAACCATGCCGTCCGCAATTACAATTTCCTGGTTTGAAAAATCCGTTCGTTCCGTGGCGGCGGCGCGAATGGCGGCGAGCAAATTGTTGCAACCATCCACGACGGCGGAGCCGCCAACCACCATCGAGCGCGACGCAAAGGTGCCAAAGCCCTCGCTCACATAGGTCGTCGAACCATGGAAAATACTGATTCTATCGAAATTGCACCTAAGCGTTTCCGCGGCAACCTGCGCCAACGTGGTTTCCAGCCCCTGACCGAGAACCGATGAGCCAACATAAACGGACACGGCACCGTCTTTTTCAATCACCAGCCGAGCGTTTTCCTTTCCAGAACCGCTGCTCTCGATAAACGGCACGGCTGCCAATCCATGATAGCGGCCGTTAATGAACTGGCCTTGCAGAGACTTCTTTTCGGCCCAGCCAATTTCACTCAGCGCCCGCTCGAAAGCCGTGTGATAAGCACCAGTGTCGAACTCCGTTTCGGGTTCGTAAGGCACAAGCTTTCCGGAAAAATACGGCAACTCTGCCTCAGTAATGAGATTTTTTCGGCGAAACTCCATCGGGTCCAGCGCGAGATCGTTGGCGACCATGTCGAGAATCCGCTCCCGAAAGAAATTCGCCTCGAATCTTCCGGGCGCCCTCATGGTGCCGACCGGTGTCTTGCTGGTAACTAACACTTCAACCGTTATCGCAATATCGGGAATGCGGTATGGCCCGGGAAGGAACTGGGCGGCTTTAGCCGGGACCACGCCTCCATTGGTGCGGATATAGGCGCCCATATCGCTTACGATATGGGCGCGCAACCCAAGGATCTTACCATCGCGCATACAGGCAATCTCGACAGCGCACTCCATGTCGCGCGAATGGTTGGTGGCGGTCAGATGCTCGCGACGGTCCTCGATCCATTTTACCGGCCGACCGACGTAACGTGAAGCAAACGGGATGAGGAAATCTTCGGGATAAAACTCGCCGCGCACGCCAAATCCGCCACCTACGTCAACCTCGATCATATCGATGTCGTTCTCGGAAATACCGAGCATCGGCGCCAGGATGCGGCGATTGAAAAACAGAACCTTGGTCGCCCCGTTGACCACCAGTTTGGTCTTCGCATCATCCCATTCCGCGATCAGCCCCCGCGTCTCCAGAGGCAAAGCGGTCAGACGGTGACAGCGGAAAGTTTCACGGCGCGTGTATTCGGCTTGGGCAAAGGCGGCGTTGGCATCGCCAAATGAAACATCATAGCGCAGCGCACGATTAGTGCCGCTTTCCTCAAATAACAGCGACTTATCAAGTGCCGCCGACGCTCGATCCGGAATCGGTGGCAAGGGTTCAATATCGACCGTGATGGCATCCAGCGCATCTTCTGCCACTGCCTGCGTCTCCGCGACAACGATAGCGATCGGTTCGCCTACGTAACGTACCTTGTCCGCTGCGATGACGGGCTGCAGATACGGTTTGTATTCAGGCAGTATCGCAAGCCGTAGCGGAATGAGCGGGATAGTGCCGATCTCTTCTGCGGTGATGACGGCGCAGACCCCGTTCATCGCACGGGCGGCAGATGCATCGAGGTTCCGGATGCGGCCATGCGCGACACCGCTACGCAAGACGACCGCATGGAGCATGTCGACACGCTTTATATCGTCTACGAACTGCCCAGCCCCCTTGACGAAGCGAAGGTCTTCCGACCTTTCTATTGGTTGGCCGATGATGCTTGTCGACGGAGCATTCATGACTAATTCTTCTTGCTAGAATCGTGCCATCAGCACGTTGTTATTGGCGCACCTTTGCAAAAACACGTCGCGGATTTTCATCCGCAATCGCGGTTGAATCACCCGACGATAGTCCGGTCGCGCGTAGAAACGCCAGTGGGTTCATGTCCGCGGGTGGAAAAGAGTAATCGGTACCGAGGACGACATTGTCCACACCAACCATCTCAATAAGAAACCGCAGTGCCTTTGGTGCGTGAACGATGGAATCGTATGTCATTTGGCTCGCATAGGCGGACATTAGAAGCAATGGCCGCGAGCAGCTGTGGCGGCAGTGAGCGTGCGTATCGATCGGCATGAAAAATCATGGCTCCCAGTGCAAAGCATCGACGACGGCTACAAGCCAATCACGACGAGTTCATTGACCGCACCTCCACGGCCGCTTCTTTAACCGACTTGACGATGCTGCAATAGCCTGTGCAGCGGCACAGATTTGATGACAGAACGTCCAACATTTCCTCGTCGGTGATGTTGGGTTGCGTTTCGAGCACATTGACCGCCAGCATTAAAAACCCGGGCGTACAGAAGCCGCATTGCAGTCCATGATTTGCGATGAAGGAGCGCTGCAATGGATGAAGCTCATCGCCCTTTGCGAGACCCTCCACCGTTCTGATGCGTGTACCGTCCGCCTGAACCGCAAACATCAAACATGATCGCACCGCGTCTTGACCGACCACAACAGTGCAAGCTCCGCAGACGCCGTGTTCACAGCCGACATGCGTGCCGGTTAACCCGCATTCGTCGCGGATCACATCTACCAGCGTTTTCCTGGGCTCGACCGTGACCTCATAGTCGCGCCCATTGACGTTTAGCGTAATCGTCTTTGTGTCAGTCATGCTTCCGCCCCAATGGACCGCTCTAAGGCATGCAGCGTTACGGCTCGAACGAGCGCGCGACGGTATTCGATAGTCGTTTGAACATCTTCCATCGGCTCAATGGCCCGGGCAGCCTCTTCCGCCGCAATCGCGAAGGCCTCGGGAATCGGACGCTGTCCCATAAGAACTCGTTCGACATCCGACATCCGGCGCGGGAAAGCTTCGGCGCCGCCGACGACAATGCGCGGCTCGACGATTCGACCGTCCTCGATTCGATAAACGGTTAGCGCCATTGCCAGGGCAAAATCGCCGGCACGTCGACTAAACTCGTCAAAACCAAATCGGATACTCGGGCCGAGAATTGGCAAGCGCACCTCAACCAACAGTTCATCTTCCTGGAGGCTGGTTGTCATCATCCCGGCAAAAAATTCGCTCGCTGGAATGATACGCTGCCCACGGACACTGTAGGCGACCATCTCGGCGTCAAGTGCAACTGCAACCGTGCACCATTCCGCCGATGGATCGGCGTGAGTAATACTGCCGCAAAACGTACCGCGCGATCGGATCGGAAAATGGGCGATGTATTGCACCACAGTCGAGAGCAGCTCGCCCAGTACGCCGTCCGCGACCAGCTGAGTGAACGCCGAATGACGAACACACGCACCAATGCATAATCGGCCGTCGCGGATCGAAATATGCTTTAATTCAGATATGCCGTTGATATCGACGAGGTGCCTCGGCCGGGCGAGCCGAAACGCCATAATCGGCACAAGACTTTGCCCCCCTGCTAAAATCCGGCCGTCATTGGGCGCCACCGTCGCCAAGATCGCTACGGCCTCTTCGACGGTCTTGGGGACGTGGTAGTAAAACTGCGAAGTCTTCATCGCCGTGCGCCTTCCAAAATTGGGGCGATCCACACTCTACGGCTTATTCCAGATACGCAAAGCGGAAGCTCGATGCTCTCGCCCTCTCCTAAAGTCTCTAAAGCCCGTTGCCCTCCTTCAGCTAGGCCCAGAAATTCTTAACAGCGTACCCCGGTGTAACAGAAGCCGTAACTAGGTTAAACCCTTTTTACTCCCGTTCAAGTCTGACCCAGAATTATTCTAGTGACAATTCTTGGGGGCCTACTGGTAAACTAGACGAAATACGCATTTCCAGTCAGACACACCATCCGCGTAATATTTCGGCCCGACGGCGTGGATGGCGGCTTTCTGGGAATCCGGCTTGAATTGCATTCAACCGACACGAGTATAATGATTCATGGCCGCGACCGACGCTCGTCGAAACTACCTCAATATCTAGGGAAGTTATTTTGAAGAAGCGCAGCAAGATTGCTCCAGCATCGAAACCCACCGATATGAGCGACATCATCACGTCGATCGGCAAAGCAGTAAATGATCTTCGAACATCCAAGGGTTTGACGTTGCAGGCACTGAGCAAGCGGGCAAGCCTCAGCGTTTCGATGCTAAGTCTCATTGAGCGCGGCAAAGCTAGTCCGTCAATCGGGAGCCTCGTCGTTTTGGCATCCGCCCTCGGCGTCGAAATGACAGATTTGTTGGGCAATGGAGGCGCAAAAGTCGAAAAAAGGGTGTCGCGCGCGGCAGATCAGAAGGTCGTGCAAACGACTGATGGCGTCCTGCGCCGCATCGTCAAGAGTGACCCCGTGCATGGCCTCGAGATTGCCATCAACGAATATGATATCGCCACCGCAAACAGCCCTAAATCGGTAAAACACCAAGGGTTTGAATACGGCATCCTTTTGCAAGGAGAGTTGCAAGTAACTGTCGACGGCACAAAACACTCCCTTATGCCCGGCGATCTTATTTCCTATCCGTCGACTCAGCCACACCGCATCGTCAATGCCGGCACGAAGCGTGCGAGGGCGCTATGGATCAATCTGAAGCGCGAGTAAGAGTGCCCTCCCCGTTAGCTAAGTGATTTTTCCATCTGAGAACGCGTGTCTCAATTCATGACGATCTAATTGCGCGCTCTTCGTCGTTCGATACCGACCGAATAATTAGTCTTGCGAATGATCCGAAGTTTGATAGGTTTCAATTTAGTTGATTGGGAACAAAATAGGCATGGCCATGTCGACAGCCGGAAATCACGACAAAGTCCGCGTCATCGACAGCCAGGGAACACTACCCGAGGTCAACATTGTTGAAGGCGCTGGGTGGGCCAAAGCCGTTATTTGGCCAGGAAACGGCGCACGCTACCGTACCTTTCAGGTGATCAATCTTGGATCCGGCTCCTCTACGCGTAGCCTCGATCACCGCTCCGACAGCGTTTATTACGTCATGCGCGGAGAAGGCGTCGTCGAGGATTTAAGAGGCAAAACCGATGAGGCCATCGTCGAGGGCTCAATGATCCACATCGATGCCGGCGATCAGTACCGCATTAGGGCAAGCGAGACTGGTCTAGAACTGCTTGGCGGCCCCTGCCCTGCAGATGAGCGTTGGTACGGTGGCGTTACAGCTAACTGAAGGCACATGTCATGAGCATTCGCGTGTTTCACCGTGACAACCCTAGTCTTTACATTCCATTGATCTCCAAGGACGCACGTTTCGTCGTGTGGCCGGGCATTGGTGCCTGGAACGCCAACATGAATTATGTACGCCTCGAGCCGGGCGAAGCCAACGTGCCGCATATTCATGCCGAGTCTGAGGATACGATTTTTATCCTTGAAGGCGAAGGCACCATCCACGACCACACCAACAACATTTCGTTGCCGTTTCACGCGGGCTGCGCCGTTCATGTCCCGGTCGGCGTGAAACACGCCGTGGCTGCCGACAAAGGCGTACGCGTTGTCAGCGTCGGTGGCCCGGCGCCAGCCGATGTTCGCTTGCTAAAGGCTGTTGGCGCGCTCAAACAAGACGCGGCCGCGCCTGCCACCGGTTGATCTGATCCGGTGCAGCCGACTAAATAATTTAGGCCAAGAGGGTTAAGAGCATGAAGATCGTTGATCTCACACACGTCATGAATGTGCATACGCCCGGCTGGGTAGGTTACGCCGGCAACAAAATGTACTACGCACAAAATTTGCAGACCGTCCGGATCGTCGCGCAACGCATCGACACAGCTTTGCACGTAGGCACGCATTTCGACGGCGCGATGCATGCGACGGACAACCCCACCGGCGACATGGCGCACTTGCCCCTCGATTACCTGATGAACCGTGGCGTCGTCGTCGATATCTCAAAACATATGCATGACTGGGCGGTCATCACGCCCCAGATCATCGAGTCGGCGGGCGCCGACATTCGGGAAGGCGACATCCTCATCCTGCACACCGGCTGGCACAAGCACTACGAAGGCCAGAAGCAGCAGGATCTGGTGAAGTACTTTTGCTATCACCCCGGTCCCAGCCTTGAGACAATGGACTGGATGCTGAAGAAAAAAATCAAGTGGTGGGGTATGGACACAGGCTCTTGCGACCACGCCATGAACACTTCAATTCGCTTCATGCGCCCCGATCTAGCCGAAGAGTTCACTAGGAAGCACGGCAAGACGCCGGGTGAGTTCTTCGGCACTTTTACCTACACGCATAAGCGTTCGGGCCGGCAGGTATCAGACGACGTCTTTCCGTTCCACAACATGGCCTTCAACGAAGGGCTGCTGCATGCCGAGAACCTCGGGGGCGACATCGAGTTGATGCTCAATAAGCGCTGTGTCATCGGCGCCTTCCCATGGCGTTACGAGGGTCTGGAAGGATGCCCGTGCCGTATCGTCTGCTTCGTTGATGACAACGACGACATGACGGTCGAAGCGCTAGGCGATGCGGCCAAGGGCATCCTGCAACCGCGCCTCTAAGTGTTCTGTTGTCGAAGGTGCAGTGCATGTCTGCGCTGCTTGCAAAGGCAATGGAAAAGAGAAGAAGTAAGCTTATTGTTCAGCCACCGTCATTACATTCGGTGGATGCATTGGCTGCGCCTTTGGGCCAAAACGGCCCCTCCAATAATGTCCATTATGGAATATCTTTTTACATGACCTCGGCGTCGAGAGGCTTTTCCGATTGTTTACCCGTTTTCTCAAGTGCTGACTGACGGGTTGAGATCTCGGTGATGAAAGCTGCCAATGTGTCGTTGTCCGCCTGTATATCGGCAAATTTAGGCAGGTCCGGCGGCGATTCAGTCGATTGATCATGACCCGAATATTTCGAACATCTGGTCATGCCCGCAAAGATGGCCTGATAATCTTGTTCTTCCACCTTGGCGGAGCGCAGCTTTAGGGTCTGCACTTCCGGTCGGAATCGGCTGATTACCCCCGCGAAAAGGATCTCTTCGATGCTGTGCTCCCAGGTTTCCCGGAGCCGGGTGTAAACTTGCGCGACAAATAAGCGGTTAGCCTCATCAGTTTCAGAGTAGGTCTTCTTATTTGCGACCATTAGCTGGTTGATGAAAGCGAGCCGCTGTTTACAGGTCAGCGATACCCAAGGCTTCTGATCTTCGTCAATGATTCCGAAACGGCCATCCGAATGTTTGGCTATCCACTCCTGGCGAAGCGGTACGCCGCGGGCAGCAGAGCTGACCGCATAGTGGAAGAAAAGGTTGTGTGTAAAAATGATGACTTGACGGCCGGTTCTGGCTTCATCAACGAGGCGTTTGGCGACGGCCTCGATCCGAGAGTGATCCAACGACGATACAGGGTCATCAATAATGATGCCGTGCTGTTTCCCGACTTCTTTAATTTCGGCCAGGAAGCCGGCAAGGGCCAATGCTCTCTTTTCACCTTCGCTCAGAATGTCGCTGTTTCGCTTGATGGGCTGCTTCGTTTCCAATCCGATCTGTATCTTGCTCACACCAGCTTGACCCCTATCTGAGAGGTCGAGAGGCAAATGTTCTAGATCAAAGGCCTTTACCTCTGCCTTAAAGTTCTCTCGCAGTGATGGCGTGAGCAGCAGCCGGCGCAACCGCGTTATGTACGTAGTAATAGGTCCTGACGCACAAGCGTCTATGCACAGCTTCGTTCTTGTCATCAGATCGAGGTTGCGAAGCCTCTCAACAAAGGTCTCGATGTCGCTCGACAACTTCTTGCGTGCGTCGAGGTCTTCCGCACGTTTGGCATCGGCCACTTGCTCCTTAGTTTGAACGTCGTTTGCCGTATAGGTAGCGGCAAGCGCCGTCAGAGCGGCCAATTCAGCCCCTAACGCGGCGACAAGGTCGACATCAAATTCCGGGAGCGTTTCCAGCCCACTGTCCTCTTGAGTCTCGATTGCAACGGACACCTTTACGCTGCGGGCGGTAGCCGTCTCGAAAAATGTTCCGACACGGTCAGCGAGCGCTTTCCGGGCGGGCGATCCCTCGACAAAGCCTTCGAGACGCTTGGTAAGCACCTCCGTTGAATCGCAATTGAATTGCTTGAATCGTTTGGCCGCAGCCAAAAAAGTTCTTCTGGCCGTTTCGGCGTCTTCATTCGCCTTGCCAGCAATATATTCGTCAAATCGCGCCAGACGTTGCTTCGCCTCTTCCTGTAAAGGTTGATGGCATAACACACAGACATCTGCATTCACGATTGCAGGTGGTTCAGCAGCAGGGAACGCCTCAAGCGCGAACTGCCTTGCATGAGTAAGCATCAGGCGCCATGCATCGTTACCCAGGTTCGGCACCGCAGAGCCATCGAAGAGACCATCGGCAATCGCCTTGGCGGCTGACCGCGCATCCCGCGCCGCTTGTCGATCCACCAACAGCTTTGTGACGCTTTCGGCTCCAACAGCTTCGAGTGCAGACCAAACCTCAGCAGTCAGATTCGTAATGATCGCTATCAGCGATTGCGTCAGCTTCAAGAGCAGCGCGGGGTCGCTTTTCATCTTTGTGATAAGCGCTTGCAACTCGGCTTCGAGCTCGTCATCCCAGACGGCAAGGGCGCGCAGCTCGCTCTCTTTGGGCAGTGAGTCGCCAGGGATGAGGCGAGCCAAGACTTGTGATACTGGTGTATTCTGCCCAAATCCTGTCGGAAGGGGAGCCTTTATCAGGACTTTTAGTTGGCCGAGTTCGGCATCAAAACGAGCTTCCAAGGCTTTTAGCCCCGCCACGAAGTTCGTCATCAGTGATAGCTCGAAGGGCAGATACTCGATTTTGCGCTCGGTATCGACATAGAGACCTGCAGCATCACTGTCGAAGACGGAGATTCTAGCAAGCTCAGGCGGCGGATCGCTGTCATCACTCCAAGTGACGGATTGCTTGGGCTTTCCATCAACGCGGAAGGCCAAGTTTATCTCACGAGGGCTATCAGCAACCGGATCAAACACGTTACCGCGCAGGCTGACGTCGTGCAGGCAGCGGCAGACCTTTTTGGCGATGCGACAGTAGCCACTCTTTCCAGAGCCATTTGCACCGTAAATTAGCGTGATACCTTTGACCGCGAACTGCAGCGGCGGCTGGTCTGCCGCAAGGCGATCGATATTTTTTAGTGGGCCAATGGAGCCTAGAATCGTAACAGGTGCTTTTGCTGCATCGCCCTTCAGCTGTGTTTTGGTTAGCTTCGGCCAAGTCACGGAAGATCCAGCCGTGATCTTGTACTGCTGCTTAAGGGCAGCACTAAAATCATCCAGTTGAGATTCCGACAGTTCCGGAGCGGTCGTGAGAAACCCGATCATAGCCTGTTGCCAAGCAGGTCGGCCCTGACACCAGGTCAGTAAGTCTTCTTTTGCCATTTCCCCTCCGAGAGAAGCGATTGTATCGTATCGATTCTGCTATCTGCAATAGAAAACGGAGCATCGCTCGATGGTGAGTCATTGGCTGCCGGCGACGCTCAAACTGCGGCGGCATAGTAAATCCTTGGAAACCAGCGATCGACCACTTCGGCGAGAAAGCCGAGCTTGACGGTGCTTCGGCTGGTCGGAGATTAATAGCGGGGGGCGATAAGTTCGTTGAGCAACGTGCGCTTGGCGCTTGGCGTAGCCTTTAATGTCGGCCGCATCGCGCGACTAAACTCGCCGTCAATGATCGCCATGCGTAGAATCGGCCATGAGCCTTTTGGCAGACAAATACTCTTTGACAGCCATTAGCCGAGATATCACGATGGTTGCGATGCATAGAGGTACGCGCGGCAGCTGCCCGCACTCTCCTGTGCTGCCGAAGGCGCACACATCTTTGATCAATCAATATATTGGTGCCTGAATGAGCGAACCCCAGATCGTCTGTCCGAATTGCAGCCACGAGATCAAGCTGACCGAATCGCTGGCAGCGCCTCTTATCGAGGCGACTCGCAAGCAGTTCACCACGCAGCTAGAAGCCAAGGACGCGGCAATTGCCAAGGAGAAAGAGGTGCTGCGTGCGCAGCAGGAGCAATTAGCCCGCGATCGCGAGACCGTCGAAGACAAGGTTACTGCCCGACTGACTGCGGAGCGCAGCCAGATCGTCGCTGCCGAAACCAAAAAGGCCCGTGAGGCTGCGGCGGCCGAACTGCTGAACAAGGCTATTGAGGTCACGGAATTGCAGCAAGCCCTGACGGCCAACAACGAAAAGCTCGCGGCCGCTCAGCAACAGCAAGCCGAGTTGATCCGCAAGGAACGCGCGCTGGCCGAGGAAAAGCGCGAAATGGAGCTGACTATCGAAAGGCGCATCGAGGCATCGCTCGTCGATGTTAAAACCAAGGCTCGACAGGAAGCTGAAGACTCCCTGAAGGCCCAGGTATCGCAAAAGGACACACAGATCGCTGCCATGAATCGCACGATCGAGGAGCTCAAACGCAAGGCCGACCAGGGCTCGCAGCAGACCCAGGGTGAATCGATGGAGCTCGAGCTCGAGACACTTCTGCGCAGCAAATTCCCGCTCGACCACGTCGAACCGGTTGGAAAAGGCGAGTTTGGCGGTGACATAGTTCATCACGTCAACGGGGCGACCGGGCAGACCGCAGGCGTGATTCTGTGGGAGTTCAAACGCACCAAGAACTGGAGTGACGGTTGGCTCGGCAAACTGCGCGAGGACCAGCGCAACGCCAAAGCTGACGTCGCCCTGATCGTCTCGCAGACGCTGCCCAAGGATTTGGAAACCTTCGATCTGATTGACGGCGTATGGGTCGCCCATCCGCGATGCGCGATCCCCGTCGCTATCGCGCTTCGCCATTCCCTGATTGAGCTGTCCGGCGCACGCAATGCCCAGCTGGGGCAGCAAACTAAAATGGAGCTTGTCTACCAGTACTTGACCGGTCCGCGTTTCCGGCAGCGGCTCGAGGGCATCGTCGAGAAATTCGACGAGCTTAAGGAGGACCTCGACAAGGAGCGTAAGTTTATGAACCGGGTGTGGGCCAAGCGCGAAGGCCAGATTCAGGGCGTACTGGATTCGACCGTCGGCATGTACGGCGATTTGCAAGGCATCGCTGGTAAGGCGCTGCCGGAGATCCCTAGCCTTGATCTGCCGCTGTTAGAGGGTACCGGCAGGGAGTAGTGGCAACTGGCACCGGCCGGCCGAGAGCGCATAGTCCCCGACACTCGCCTGTCGCGGCTGCTGCTGGCCTTTGTCTTAGTGAGCAGCCTGGGGCCATGGTCGGCGTCGCGTGAAGAATGGGTCGAGGCAAAAAGGCGGTCTCGCGCAAGTTGCCAACGACGCGCCACGAGGGCAATCTAGGCGTGCGTGAAGAGGTCAGGCGAGCAATGGTTGCGCACGAGAGTTCATTCCAAGCAAAAGTTCTACAGCGCGCGAAGTCGGATCAGGACTTTGCGGTTTATCGTGCCGCGCTTGAATGGGGCCTTACCGACCCAATCGTCATTGAAAGCCGCGACGACTTTAAGTCCGAGGTCCGCTGGAAAGATCGGCTAGAGCCGTTTCATCATCAGGTCCAGAATCTCATTACGTTCTGCCGACGTTTGCCGGTGACGCTTCTCGCGGATGACGTGGGCCTCGGCAAGACGATTTCGGCGGGCCTAGTGGCCAGCGAACTTATCGCGCGCAACCGCGTCTCAAAGATCCTGATCGTTGCGCCCAAGCTGCTTGGCCCCCAATGGCAGGACGAACTCCAGACCAAGTTCGACATCCCCGCTGATTTCGTCACTGGCAGCAAGCTGATTTCGGCCGAACCTCAGGACCAAGGCGCGGTGATCACGACCTACCATTCGGCGCGGGCGCATCTCGACAAGCTGCCGGAAGACCGCTTCGACATGCTGGTGCTGGACGAGGCGCACAAGCTGCGCAATCTCTACGGCGTCGATCCAACGCCGCAGGTCGCCAAGGTGTTCCAGCGCGCACTGCAGGAGCGGCGGTTTCGCTACGTGCTAATGTTGACCGCGACGCCGATCCAGAATCGGCTGTGGGACCTCTATTCGTTGGTCGACCTGCTGTCCGGTGCGCGCGGCCACGAAAATCCCTTCGGTAGTGAAGGATTGTTCGCGCGACGTTTTATTTCAGACAAACGAGAAACCGCGCGGGTACTGAAAGCCGACGCACGCGAGGAGTTCCGCAAGATCGTTTACGGCTACATGTCGCGCGTGCGGCGCGGCGACGCCAATCTCGATTTTCCAGAGCGCAGGATCCAACTGCATAAGGTCAAGCCAACAGCTCCAGAACTCGAATTAATCGAAGCTATCGCCAAGCCGATCCAGAAATTGAACCGGCTGGCCCAGATCAGCATCCTTCAGGCACTTACCAGCAGCCCGCACGCCTTGATGGCGCAGCTCAATACGATGGCGCAGAACGGCACGGTGCCGCCGGAGCTTGCTGCCTCAGTGCGTGCGATCGTGACGCCGATGAAGACAAGTGCCAAACTTCAAGGCCTAGGTCAGCTTATCGCCCATCTCAAGCAGCAAAATCCGACCGGCTGGCGCATGGTGGTGTTCACGGGTCGCCGCGAGACCCAGACAACGATCCAGGCTTACCTCGAGGAGTTTGGTCTGAAGGTCGGGATCATCAACGGCTCGTCGGGCCAACGTAATCAAGACACGATCAGGCGGTTCCGCGCTGACCCGCCAGAAATCCGGGCTATCGTCTCGACCGAAGCCGGGTCCGAAGGCGTCAACCTGCAGGTCGCCAATGTCCTGATCAATTTCGACTTGCCGTGGAACCCGATGATCGTAGAACAGCGGATCGGGCGCATCCAGCGGCTCGGCTCCAACCACCAGAACGTCGTCATTTATAATGTGATGCTAGCGGGGACGTTCGAGGAATATATCGTCGGCCGCCTGATGACGAAGCTGCAGATGGCGACCGACGCCATTGGCGATATCGAATCTCTGCTGGAAGCCTCGGGTGTTGGTGGCGAAAGCGACGAAGGCGGGTTCGACGATAAAATCCGCGAGCTCGTGCTGGCGGCGCTCGCCGGCAAGAACATGGAAGCCGCGGCCGAAAAGATTGCCAAGAGCATCGATGCGGCGAAAAAGACGCTGGAGGAGGAGAAGGCCAATATCGACGCCACGCTTGGCGCGATGGACGGTTACGAATATGTCGGTCCGCGCGCCCCGACACTTTCGCCGCCACACCGTTCGATGGAATTCGAGCCCTTCCTACACGCCGCCTTCGCCAGCCTAGGTGGGACGGTGGCGGAGGCCGTTCCCGGTGTGCTTCGCATCGTCACGCGCAGCGGGCAGGAATATGCGCGCCTGCGCGACGATGTCGATACGCGTTTTGCGAAGGCGCCACTTTATGCGCCGGGATCGCCGCCGTTCCTGCGGCTGGTCGATAGGGTCGCAGCATCAGGCCTACACCGCGTGGCGGATGGCGATACGCAGCCACACCGCACGGCAGAAGAACTGGCAAAGGCATGGGCGGAGGGTTTTGCTGCGACCGAGCCACAGATCACGTTGGTCTCGGCACAGCGACACTTCGCCGGCAGCGCGACGGCACGGGTCCGCGCAACCACGGCCCATGACAGTTACGAGCGGCTGATTGATGTGCCTTGCGATCCGCTCGACCATGCTAGTCCGGCACGGGCCGAGAACGCGCGGCAGACGCCCGAACTCTTACAGGACCCGGCATCAACGGGTCTTAACGCACGGCTAGTCGCCGAAGCGGCCGACCGTGACCCCGATATCGCCGAATTCACGCGCTTCTATCTCGAACGGCGTGCTCAGGAAGTGGGAGCGGCGGGCGGCGACACGCGCAAGAAAAAGAAGTTGGAGGACGAATTCACCCCGCGCACCGAGACAGTCCTGGTGGCATTGCAAGGCGAGGTACGCCGAAGCCTGCGCGTGAACGTAAAATACCGAGTGGACGGGGCGGATTACGAAAGCACCTTGTCCGTAGCGCCGGATGAAAATCGGATCGCGGGAGCACCCGCGATGGCCGCATGCGCATTGACCGGCATGAAGGCGCCCGTCGATTGCATCGCCGCGTGCGAGCTTTCGGGCAAACGGGCGCTCAAGCACCGCCTCATCAAATCCGACGTCAGTGGGCGATACGCGCTACCCGAGAACGGCTACCGCTGCAGTGTCACTGGCAAGCAAGTGCTTCTCGATGAAGCGGGGATGTCGGATATTACCAAGGCCATCGTCGATTTGCGCGTCCTCAAGACTTGCGCGTTCACCGGAACTAAGGCGGAGCCTTCCTACTTTGGAAATTGCTCCTTCACCAAGGCCGATGTGCTTAAGGATCGACTTGCGGTCAGCGAGGTGTCGAGCAACCCTTACCGCGCGGATCAGAATCTGGCGTCGGCCGTCTCGGGCAAAACCGGGCACCGATCTGAATTTATTGCATGCCATGAAACGCGCCAACCACTGCTGGCCAGCGAAGCGGAGCGTTGCGCAGTCACCGGTAAGCTCGTGCGCCCCGGGGTCCTTGATACCTGCGCGGAAAGCGGCAAGCGGGTCATGCCGTCCGAACTCGAGGCATCCGCCGTCAGCGGCAAGCGTGTGCTGCGAAGCCTCTTGGTCGAGAGCAGCGTATCGGGCGCGCGTTTCCTCGAAGCGGAAGGTATTCGCTCAGCCTATGGAAAATTCTGTGCGCCAGTTGAGGCTAAACGCTGCCATTGGAGTGGCAACGCCTCTCACCCCGAAGACATCCGCACCTGCGAGCTGCTCGGCCTGCCCGTGCATTTTCAGTTTGTAACGGATGAAACGCGGCGACTTCAAACGGCCGCGGCACTTCTGAGCGGCATACGTCGTTCGACCGATGCCCGGGAACTCTGGGAGGATATCCGGTTAAAAGCAGCGAGCGCCGTGAAGGGCGGTAAATTCCGAATTGAATCCACGGCTCTCTCTCCAGATGGTCGAAGCCTGCTGATCTGCGCCGAAGTGAAATCCCTGCTGGGGTTTCGCGTACATTATGCCGGCATGCTCTATTCGCTGGATCAAAATGCGGTCGTCGGTCGTGTCGCGTTAGTAAAGCGTGATGGCGACGGAGGCTTGAGAAAGTGATGCTGCCATGGTTGCAGCAGGCGCTCTCATTGTGTCTCAGCAGAGCAGAAGTTCTGAGCTTTGGTAGAGCGAGTAAATTTCAAACGCACCTAGCCTCTGCCTGGCAAAAGCCGGTGATTTTCATGGCGCTTGGAGGACCGTATCTCGGACCAAAGGTACAGAGCCCCAGAGAAAGGAGCGCCTTAGAGAACGGTTCATGGGTTCGGCCGCAGTTGGCGGTTCAGAGCCCAGCTGCGAAAGCCACAAAATAAGCGCCGGTTTTAGCAGGACAATCGCGGCCGGCGGCCGTTCGCTTCGGGCAGTGGCGGAGAGAGTGGGATTCGAACCCACGTTACGGTTTCCCGTAAACACGCTTTCCAAGCGTGCGCCTTCAGCCACTCGGCCACCTCTCCAGAACCGCACAGAGCGCATGCCTTCTACACCAAGACACGCCCGCGACACGGTTTTTCGCTGGTTTTGCATCGCAAAATAGCGCCAGCGGCGGGCACTATAGCCATGGACGGTCCCGGCACAAGCGTACACACCCGCCTACCAATATTATTGCATATTCCTGTGTTTTTTACATGTATTGACGCTTAGCGTATTTTGCACGCATTGTTTGGCGATGCGTGCATGAGGTGGCGATGTCGGGAGAGTTGTCCGCACTGCAGATGGTGTTCACCGGCGACCCCGGTCTCTACGCCATTGTCAGGTTGTCCCTGCTGGTGAGCCTGAGTGCGGTGCTGCTGGCCGCGCTGATCGGCATCCCGCTCGGCGCGCTGATCGCACTCACCCGGTTTCGCGGCCGCGACGCCGCCATCGTCGTCCTCAACGCCATGATGGGATTGCCGCCGGTGGTCGTCGGCCTGGCGGTTTTTCTCGCGCTGTCGCGGTCGGGGCCGCTCGGCTCCTGGGGCCTGCTGTTCACGCCGCAGGCCATGGTGATCGCCCAGACCATTCTGGTCGCGCCGATCATCGCGGCGCTAAGCCGCCAGACCATCGAAGACCTGTGGGCCGAATACCGCGACGAACTGGCGGCCATGAACGTCGGCCCGGCCGCGCGGGTGACGACGCTGATCTGGGACGCGCGGTTCTCGCTGGTCACCGCGCTGCTCGCCGGCTTCGGGCGCGCGGCGGCGGAAGTCGGCGCCATCATTGTCGTCGGCGGCAATATCGAGGGCTTCACCCGCACCATGACCACCGCCATCGCGCTGGAGACATCCAAAGGCGACCTGCCGCTGGCGATCGGGCTCGGCATCGTCCTCATCTGCATTGTCATTGTCATCAACGGCCTGGCCTGGGGCGCAAGACGGGCCGGCGAGAGATATGCGGGCTGACATGCGGGCGCCCGACACATGTCTTCCGGTTATGATTGCCGATGCCAGGATCGTCGCCGGCGGCCGCACCATCCTCGACGGCGTCTCGCTGACCTTCGCCGCCGGCGCGCCGACCGCACTGATCGGCCCGAACGGCTCCGGCAAGACGACGCTGCTGCGCGCCGCCATGGACCTGCTGCCGCTGACCTCCGGCCGCATCACCTGGGGCGGACTGGACGCCGCGCCGCCGGACCGCCGCGCCATTCTGTTCCAGCGCCCGGCGATGCTCCGCCGCAGCGCCGCCGGCAATATCGCCTATGCGCTTGGCGCCGCCGGCGTGCCGCGCCACCAGCACGCCGCGCGCATCGCCGATCTGCTGGCGCTGGTCGGCCTCAATGGGTTTGCCGAGCGGCCGGCGCGGCGCATGTCGGGCGGCGAACAGCAGCGATTGGCGCTGGCGCGGGCCTTGGCCCGCGACCCTGCCCTGCTGTTTCTCGACGAGCCGACCGCCAGCCTCGACCCGGCCGCCACCAAGACCATCGAAGACATTGTCCGCGACGTCGCTGCGCGCGGCGTCAAGGTCGTGATGTCGACGCACGATCTCGGTCAGGCCAAACGGCTCGCCGGTCACGTCGTGCTGCTGCACTGCGGCCGCGTCGTCGAAGACAGCCCGGCGGAATCTTTTTTCGCCAAGCCGGCAACCGAAGAAGCCCGCAAGTTCATCGCCGGCGAGTTGCTGGTGTGAAACCGAGATCGTCGTCGCCGGCGATGACCAAGACCTAAACAACAGGAGGATACCCATGTTTCATTTCCGCACGCTGACGACCGCCATTGCGCTTGGCGCTTTTGCGCTGACCGCCCCCGCTGTCGCGCAGGACAAATCCATCATCGTGTCGTCGACCACCTCGACGCAGGACTCCGGGCTGTTCGGCCACCTGCTGCCGCTGTTCAAGTCGAAGACCGGCATCGACGTGAAGGTGGTGTCGCAGGGCACCGGCCAGGCGCTCGACACCGGACGGCGCGGCGACGCCGACGTGGTATTCGTCCATGCCAAGGGGCAGGAAGAAAAATTCGTCGCCGACGGCTTCGGCGTGAAGCGCCATCCGGTGATGTACAACGACTTCGTGCTGATCGGGCCGAAGGCCGACCCGGCCGGCGTCAAGGGCAGCAAGGACATCGTCGCCGCGCTCAAGACCATCAAGGACAAGGGCGCGTCATTCATCTCCCGCGGCGACAAGTCCGGCACGCATTCGGCCGAACTCAATCTCTGGAAGGCCGCCGGCATCGACATCGAGAAGGACAAGGGCCCCTGGTACAAGGCGATCGGCCAGGGCATGGGCGCCGCGCTTAACACCGCCAGCGCCGGAAACGCCTATGTGCTGGCGGATCGCGGCACCTGGCTGTCGTTCAAGAACCGCGGCGACCTCATCGTCTCGGTCGAAGGCGACAAGCGGATGTTCAACCAGTACGGCATTATCCTGGTGAACCCGGCCAAGCACCCGAACGTCAAGAAGGATCTCGGCCAGCAGTTCATCGACTGGCTGGTGTCGGCGGAAGGACAGAAGGCGATCGCCGACTACAAAATCGGCGGCGAGCAGCTGTTCTACGCGAACGCCAGCGACGCGGGGGCGTAAGCCTGACGGCATTCATCGCCCGCGAAGCACACAAATGTCATCGCCCGCGAAGGCGGGCGATCCAGTAACCCGGGGGAGATCGACCTTGTCGTACCATGCGCGCCGTTTGCGTTTACTGGATGCCCCGCTTTCGCGGGGCATGACACCTATTGTTGCCGCGGTGTCATTTATCATCGGAAGCTACGTCATGTCCCCTTCAGCGTCCGCCGACACCGTTGCGCTCTATGCCGCCGGCAGCCTGCGCGCCGCGCTGACCGATGTCGCCAAGGCCTACGAGGCGAAGTCTGGACACAAGATCGACGGCAAATACGGGCCCTCGGGCCTGCTCAAGGACGAAATCGCCGGCGGCGCCAAAGCCGACGTGTTTGCCTCCGCCAACATGTCGCATCCGCGCGCGCTACATGAGGTGGGCAAGAGCGGACCGGTGACCTTGTTCGCACGCAACCAGTTGTGTGCGCTGGTAAAGCCGGGCCTTGCCGCGACGAGCGGCACACTGCTTGAGCGCATGCTGGCGCCGGACGTGAAACTTGGTACCTCGACGCCGAAGGCCGACCCGTCGGGAGGCTTTAAAGACTGGCGCGCAATCGGCGCTGGAGAAGAAGGCGCTGCTGCTGACCGGCGCCGCCGACAGCGCCGCGCCGCCCGCGGGCAAGTCCGCCTATGGCTGGCATGTCGCGGAAGGCCGCGCCGACATCTTCCTCACCTATTGCACCAACGCGCTGGCGGCCCGGAAGCAGTATCCGGACCAGCAGATGGTGGCGCTGCCGGAGGCCCTGAGCGTCGGCGCCGATTACGGGCTGACCGTGATCAACGGCGCGGCGGAACCGGCGCAAGGATTCGCCGCCTTCGTGCTGTCCGCGGACGGGCAGGCCATTCTGGTCAGCCACGGATTTGCCGCGGGCGCGAAGTAGCGCGTCCGTTCAACATTCTGTTGTCATCGCCCGTGAAGACGGGCGATCCAGTATACACAGACCGGTGTTACCAGATCCCCGCCGTCGCGGGGAAGACAGCGGAGTATGAGGCTCATGCCGCACACGCGCCGCCAATTTCTCGCAACGGCCACGGCCGCGCTGCTGGTGCCGGCGGCTTTGGCGCCGCCGGCGCGCGCCGCCACCGTCACGGACGCCACCGGCCGCGCCCTGCAGGTGCCGGCGAAGGTGGAGCGCGTGTTTCCGGCCGGCCCGCCGGCCGCCATTCTGCTGTACACGCTGGCGCCCGACCTGCTGCTTGGCTGGCCGCGCGCCAACCGGCCGGAAGAATGCGCCTACATGCTGCCCAACATCTGCGGCAAAGCGGAGATCGGGCGCATCACCGGCCGCGGCAACACCGCCAATCTGGAACTGGTGCTCGCGCTCAAGCCCGATCTCATTCTCGACGTCGGCTGCCGCGTGCAGGACCAGACCGGCATTCCCTATGCGCTGCTCGACGGCCGCTTCGACGCCATCGCCGCGACCTATCGCAAGCTCGGCGAACTGACCGGCCGCAGCGACCGCGCGGAGACGCTGGCGCGCTACGCCGACGATACGATGCGGACCATCGCTGGGCGCATCGCGCAAGTGGCGCCGGCCGAGCGGCCGCGGGTCTATTACGCGCGCGGCCCGCGCGGGCTGGTCACCGGCCTCGGCTCCTCGATCAACGTCGAGACCATCGAGATGCTGGCGCAGAATGTCGCCGGGGCGAACAAAGGCGGCCTTGCCAATGTGTCGATCGAGCAGGTGCTGCTGTGGAATCCCGAGGTAATCGTCACCATCGACCAGGACTTCGCCGCCACCGTGCGCAGCGACCCGGCCTGGGCGTCGGTCGCGGCGGTGCGCGCCGGGCGGGTGCATCTGTCACCGAAAATGCCGTTCGGCTGGGTCGACTTCCCGCCGTCGGTGAACCGGCTGATCGGCCTGTGGTGGCTGGCGAAGATTTTGTACCCGGACCGCTTCGCCGAGGACATCGCGACGCTGACGCGCGACTTCTACACGCAGTTCTACCACCGCACCCCGACCGACGCGCAGATCGAACATGTACTGGCGGGGCGGGATTAGACTCCGCTGTCATCGCCCGCCAACGGGTCCGCGCGAAGCGCGGCCCGATGACAGGCTCCGGCGGGCGATCCAGTAATCGCAAACGTCGATGGTCGATGACCACGCCGATGCTGCGGCGTACTGGATGCCCCGCCTGCGCGGGGGATGACCTTCAGTGGGTTGACGCGGGTGAGAGCGCTTAGTGACGGATCACGGCCTGGCGATGCCGTGGTACAAGTCGCTCCAGTTCGGATTGTTCTCTTCAATGAGCCTGACCTTCCAGGCGCGATTCCATTTCTTGAGGCGTTTCTCTCGACGAATGGCCACCTCGATATCGCCGTGCCGTTCGAAGTAGACTAACCGCGCGACCTCATATTTCTTTGTGAAACCCTCGGCGAGCTTCTCCCGATGTTCATAAACGCGACGCACCAGATCGTTGGTCACGCCGATATACAGCGTGCCGCCGATCCGGCTTGCGAGTATGTAAAAGTAATAATGGCGCTGCCCGCGCACACCACCGGCTCCGGGGATACTGGATCATCCGCCGGAGCCTGTCATCGGGCCGCGCTTCGCGCGGACCCGTTGGCGGATGATGACACGGAATGTGCGGTGAGGTCATGAACCGCTCCGCCCTGCCCGGCCTGGCGATCGCGACCGGCGTGCTGATCGCCGGGCTGCTGCTGGCCTTCACGGTCGGACGCTATCCCGTCTCGCTCGGCGAGCTGATGAGCGTGCTGCTGGCCAAACTCTCCGGCGGCCGCGCCGATGTCGCGCCGGCGGTCGAAAGCGTCATCCTGCAGGTGCGCGGGCCGCGCGTGCTCGCCGCGGTGCTGGTCGGCTCGGCGCTGGCGGTGGCCGGCACCGCATTCCAGGGCCTGTTCCGCAATCCGCTGGTGTCGCCCGACATACTCGGCGCCTCGTCGGGCGCCGCGCTGGGCGCCGTGATCGGCATCTTCTTTTCACTGGGCATCGTCGCCATCCAGGGCTTCGCCTTCATCGGCGGGCTGGTCGCGGTCGGCGCGGTCTATGCGATCGGCTCGGCGGTGCGCTCGCGCGATCCGATCCTGGTGCTGGTGCTGACCGGCGTGGTGGTCGGCGCGCTGCTCGGCGCCGGCGTCGGCCTCGTGAAGTACCTCGCCGATCCCTACAACCAGCTTCCCGCCATGACCTTCTGGCTGCTCGGCAGCCTGTCGGCGACGGGCGTGCCCGATCTGCTGCCGCTGTTCGGCCCGGTGGCGCTCGGCACCGCGGTGCTGATCGCGTTGCGCTGGCGCATGAACGCCATGTCGCTGCCGGAAGAAGAGGCCCGCGCGCTCGGCATCGCCACCGGACCGCTGCGCGTCGCCATCGTCGCCGCCGCCACGCTGACGACCTCGGCCAGCGTCGCCACCGCCGGCATCATCGGTTGGGTCGGCCTCGTGGTGCCGCATCTGGCACGGTCGCTGGTCGGCCCCGACTTCGCGCGGCTGCTGCCGACCGCGGCGATTCTCGGCGGCGGCTATCTGCTACTGATCGACACGCTGGCGCGCACCATGGCGGAGGTCGAGATCCCGCTCGGCATTCTCACCGCGGTGGTCGGCACGCCGTTCTTCATCTGGCTGCTGGCCAGTATGCAGAGGAACTGGTCGTGAGACTCGAAGGCCACGGCCTCACCATCGGCTATGCCGACCATGTTGTCGGCCGCGGGCTCGATGTCGCGCTCAACACCGGCGAGGTGCTGGCGCTGCTCGGCCCCAATGGCGGCGGCAAGACCACGTTGCTGAAAACGCTGCTCGGCCTGCTGACGCCGAAAGCCGGCGAGGTGCGGCTCGACGGCAAGCCACTCGGTGACTATTCGATCCGCGAACGCGCGCGCGTCGTGGCCTATGTGCCGCAGGTCCATGTCGGCACGTTTGCCTTCAGCGTCGAGACCGTGGTGCTGATGGGCCGCACCGCGCATGGCAGCCTGTTCAGCCAGCCGAGCACCCACGACCGCGACGTCAGCCATGCATCGCTCGAACGGTTCGGCATCGCACATCTGGCACAGCGGCCTTACACCATGATCTCCGGCGGAGAGAGGCAATTGGTTCTGTTGGCGCGCGCGCTGGCGCAGGAGCCGCAATTCGTGGTGCTGGACGAACCGACCGCCAGCCTCGACTTCGGCAACCAGGGTAAGGTGCTGGCCGAGATCGGCGCGCTGGCAAAATCGGGCCACGGCGTCTTGTTCACGACGCACGATCCGAACCACGCGCTGCGCGCCGCGGACCGGGCCTATCTGCTGCGCGACGGCACACGCATCGCCGACGGACCGGTCGACGAGGTGCTCAACCGCACGCAGCTTGAAGAGCTGTACCGCGCGCCGGTGGAGCGGCTGACCGATACCGCTACCGGCGCGGTGGCGTTTCTGCCGGGCTGAGGCCTATTGCGGCTCGATGCCGAGATCCTTGGTGGTCTGGCCCCACAGCGCCAGTTGCTCCTTGAGGAACGCCGCGGCGGCTTGCGGCGTGCCGACACCGCCCTTGGGCAGATCGAAGCCGAGCTTGGCCGACAGCTCCTTGACCTGCGGGTCCTTGGTCGCGGCATCGGCGGCGGCATTGATTTTCGTCACGATGTCAGCGGGCGTGCCGGCCGGCGCCATCAGCATGAACCAGCCGTTGAAGTCGAAGCCCGGCAAGGTCTCCGCTGCGGCCGGCACGTTGGGCATGCTGGCGCTGCGCTCGCGCGAGGCGACCGCAATGGCGCGCAGCGATCCCGCCTGCACCAGCGCCTCGACGATCGACACCGAGAACACGCCGACCTGCGTGCGGCCGGTCATGACGTCCTGCACGCCGGCGTTCGGATTGGTCGACGGGATCAGCACGAACTTGGTACCGGCGAACTTGTTCAGCGCCTGACCGGTGACGCCGGCCAGATTGCGCGGGCCATCGACCGACAGCGACAGCGTGCCCGGCGATTTCTTTTCGAGCGCGATCAGGTCGGGCAGCGTCTTGGCGTCGACCGACGGATTGACCACGATCAGCTGGTTGCTGCGCGTGACAAAGGCGATCGGCGCGAAATCCTTCTCCGGGTTATAGGGAAGGTTCTTCATCATGTAGGGATTGGTGACCAAGGCCGCCGAGGTGGCGAAGAACAGCGTGTAGCCGTCCGGCGCGGACCGCGCCGCGGCGCTGGCGCCGACCACATTGCCGGCGCCGGGCTTGTTCTCGATGACCACGGTCTGGCCGAGCGACTTGCTCATGCGCTCGGCGATCATGCGCGCCATCACGTCGGGGCTGGCGCCCGCCGGCTGCGACACGATCAAAGTAATGGGCCGCTGCGGCCATGACTGCGCCGACGCCGGAGCGGCAAAGGCGGCACACGCGACGGCAGCCGCGATGGCGTAATTCCGCATCATGACTTCCTCCCTGGTTGAGTTCTTGATTTTTGTTGCCGGCATTCTGCCGGGACGAAGCGAAATTCACAATACAGTACTTATTGACCCGTATTGCGGTACAACTACTGGCAGAGCCGCCGTGCTTCCTTGGACCACCGCGAATGCCTACATTCGCCGCATGAAATCAGACACCTATCTCATCAAGCCCAATCCGGCGGACCCGCGGCTGACCGAGCGCGTCAGCGGCATCGACCAGACCGGCGCACGCATCGACACCTCGGTGACGGTGGAGCGGGCGCTGACGATCTTCCTCAACAGCCAGGAAATCGTCACCGCCATGACCATCGGCGATTACCCGGACTATCTGGCGATCGGTTATCTGCTTAACCAGAACATGCTGCTGCCGGACGATGTCGTGACAGAGGTCGACTACGACGAGGAGCTGGCGGTGGTGGTGGTGCGCACCAAACGCAAGACCAATTACGAGAAGAAGCTGAAGAAGAAAGTGCAGACCTCCGGCTGCGCGCAGGGCACCGTGTTCGGCGACCTGATGGAGGCGCTGGAGAACGTCACGCTGCCCAATACCGAATTGCGCACGTCGTGGCTCTACGCGCTGACGCATGCCATCAACACCACGCCGTCGCTGTATCTCGAAGCCGGCGCCATCCACGGCTGTGTGCTGGCGCAGCAGGACAAGCCGCTGGTCTACATGGAAGACGTCGGCCGCCACAACGCGGTCGACAAGATCGCCGGCTGGATGTTCAAGGAGAAGGTGTCGCCGGACGACAAGATTTTCTACACCACCGGCCGGCTGACCTCGGAGATGGTCATCAAGTGCGTGCGCATGGGCATTCCGATCTTGATCTCGCGTTCGGGCTTCACCGCCTGGGGCGTCGAGCTGGCGCGCAAGGCCAATTTGACGCTGATCGGCCGCGCCCGCGGCAAGCGTTTCGTCGCGCTGGCGGGCGAGGACCGCATCGTGTTCGATCAGGACCTCGATACGGTCGCGGAAGAAAGCTCGAAGCACCGGCGCAAGGCGGCGGTGAGCGATGAGTAAGAGAGATCCAGTTCGAACAACGGCCGCAGAGATCGTCCATTATTGGTCTCGGCACGAAACAGAATGCGGTCTTTCTGTCGATTGGGCGGACGCGCACACAAGATGTTGGCGATGTTGTCGGAAGGCAAAGCTCCAAAAGTGCCACATCGTACCGGATGCTTTAGGTGGGCCAGACACTCCCGATAATCTTGTTTTGCTACGTCTGCGATGTCACCGCGAAGCTCCAGATGTTGCTGATAGAGAATTCATGTGGACTTGGCTGCGGAAACATGCCGTGACTTTTTACGACACCGATTGGATCATTCGTGGCTACTCCGAGTTCGAGAAGATATTCGGTCGAAGGCCCTTTGAAAACTTAAGTGATGGCATACCGCAAGCGGCCTTGAAAAAGGCGCTTAAAAAATACCGCCAGAAGGCAATTATTCACTTTGGCGAAGGCAGACCAAATCCGTCTACGGTCGCTTGGCTGTTTTCTCAGATCGAGAAAGACTTAATTGTCGAAGTGAAAAAGTAAATGGCTAAAACTCCCCCCACCCTCGGCCTCGTTCTGGCCGGCGGCCTCGCCCGCCGCATGGGCGGCGGCGACAAGGCGCGCATCGAGATTGGCGGCGTCACCATCCTCGACCGCGTGCTGGCGACGCTGTCGGGCCAGTGCACCGGCATCATCATCAACGCCAATGGCGATCCGAAGCGCTTCGCCGATACCGGGCTGACGGTGGTGCCGGACAGCGTGCCGGATTTCGCCGGGCCGCTGGCCGGCATTCTCGCCGGACTCGACTGGCTGGCGCAGAAAAACAACGGCATCGAATGGATGATGAGCGTGCCGGGAGACTGTCCGTTTCTGCCGGACGATCTGGTCGAGCGCCTGCACCAGGCGCGGCGTCAGATGGGCGCGGGTGTGCCGCTGGCCTGCGCGCGCTCCGGCGACTGGCGGCATCCTGTCGTCGGCCTGTGGCCGCTGGCGCTGCGCGAGGACCTGCGCAAGGCGCTGATTGACGAGGACCTGCGCAAGATCGAGGTCTGGACCGCGCGCCACGGCATCGCCATCGCCGAATGGCCGGACCAGCCGCTCGATCCGTTCTTCAACGTCAACACGCCGGAAGATGCGGCCAAGGCCGAGAAGATCGTGGCCGGCGGCTAGCCCATCAAGTCCGCATACGACAGAAACCCGACGCGATCGCCCGGCGCGACCGACGTCACGTCTTCGGCAAACTCCAGCAGCCCATCGGTTTCGGTCAGCGATGTGAGAATGCCGGCACCGTCCTGCGGATGCTTGATCGCCTCGATCTCGCCGTCGGCGGCGCGGCGCAACGACACCCGCACGTATTCGCGGCGGTCTTTCTTTTTCTTGTAGGCGAAGGCGACGCGCACCGGCAACGGATGAAGCGTCTGCGGCAGCGCGCCGGACAGCCGCCGCAGCAGCGGCTTCACCACCCGCACGAAGGTGACGAACACCGCCACCGGATTGCCCGGCAGGCCGACAAAGGCGGCGCCATCGTTCTTGCCGACGCCGCGGATCACGCCCATCGCCACCGGCCGGCCCGGTTTGATGGCGATGCGCCAGAACACCAGATTGCCGATGGCCTCGACCGCGCCGCGCACGTGATCCGCTTCACCGGTGGAGACGCCACCGGAGGTGACGACCAGGTCGTGACCGGCGGCGGAATCCTTGAGCGCGCGCGCCAGTTTATCCGGATCGTCCTTGAGAATGCCGAGATCGGTCACCTCGGCGCCAAGCCGTTCCAGCAACGCGGCCAGCAGAAAGCGGTTGGCGTCGAAGATCGCCGCGCCGTGGCGCGGCGCGCCGGGCTCGACCACCTCGTCGCCGGTCGAAAAGATCGCCACGCGCAGACGGCGGCGCACCGCGAGGTCGGTCAGGCCGATCGCCGCCGCCAGCGCGACGTGCGGCGCATCAAGCACCGTGCCGGCGGGCAGCGCGACGTTACCTGCGGCAAGATCCTCACCGGCCAAGCGGCGATTGGCGCCGCACCTGAGGCCTTTCGGCACTATCACGGTGTCGCCATCGACGGTGACGTCTTCCTGCATGAACACCGTGTCGGCGCCCGCAGGCATCGGCGCACCGGTGAAAATACGGATCGCTTCGCCGGGCCTGATTGCCGCGCCGGATTGCACGCCCGCCATCACGCGTCCGCCGATGACCAGCCGGATGTCGCCCCCGGTCGACAGATCGGCATGCCGCACGGCATAACCGTCGACCGCGGAATTATCGAACGGCGGCAGCGCCACCGGCGCGACCACATCGGCCGCCGTCACCCGGCCGCGGGCGAGACGCAGCGGCACGCGCTCGACGCCATCGACCGGTCCGACGCGCTCGCCGATCAGCCGCTCCATGTCGGTGAGCGGCAGCAGCGGCCCGGAGAAGGCAAAGCAGTCGTCGGTCAGTTGCGCCATGACGCGCTCCGCACCTGGTCGATCGCCACGGCATGCCGCAACAGCACGTCGGCGATTGCTTCGGCGTCGTTGAGATCGACCACAGGCACCTGCGCCTCCGGCAACGCCGTGTCGCAGGCGACCGCGACGATATGCGGGTCGTCCGGATGCAGCAGCGGCTTGCCGTTGGCGCTGCGGTGAATTTCCAGCTTGGGAAAGGCGTCGCGCTTGAACCCCTCGACCAGCACCAGATCGACCGCCGACATCTTGGCGGTCAGCGCGGGCAAGTCCCACTCCGGCTCCTCGCGCAATTCGTGCAGGATGGCCCAGCGCTTGCCGGACGAGATCAGCACCTCGGTGGCGCCGGCGGCGCGGTGCATGAAGGAATCCTTGCCCGGCGTGTCGAGATCGAAACCGTGATGGGCATGCTTGAGCGTCGACACGCGCAAGCCCCGCGCAATTAGCCGCGGAATGAGTTTGGTGACCAATGTCGTTTTGCCGGAGCCGCTCCAGCCGGCGAGACCGATGATGCGCATGGCGCCTTTATACAGCAATATGGATGAGGGCTAAGTGGCCCGCATGGAGCGAAGCGGAATCGGAATGCTCCATCCGGGCTACGGTCCGGCGCGCCGTTCTGAGGAAATGGACGAAAGCTCCGCCGGCTCCATGCCGATGGCGCGGATCCGGTCGCGGGTGGCGTCGTCGCGCAACGCGGCCAGGAAGGCCTGCACCGCCGGCCGGTCGCGGCGGCTTTCGACCACCAGGAAATCGTAATGTTCCGGCGCGACCGGAATAAAGCCAAGGCCGTAAAGCCGCGCCACCGGCTCGATCGCCAGGCCCCAGTCGGCGCGGCCCTGTGCGATCGCCGCCGCCACAGCATTATGCGACTTCGGCTGGTTGGCATAGCCGGGCGGCCGCACACCTCCGAGCAGGTTGTCGACCAGCACGCGGGTGCCGGAACCGGCATTGCGGTTGACCATCAGCGCCGACGCATCGGTCAGCATCGCCTTGATCGCCTCCTCCGCGCTGCGGCCTTCGCAGCGCGCGTCGCCGGGACGGAACAGCACGCCCTGCATGCGCCGCCAGCCGGGCACCAGCGAAAGCTCCGGCGTCACCAGATGCACATTGTATTGACCGCTGACCGGATCGATCATATGCACCGGCGCGATGTCGCATTCGCCGCGGCTGGCGGCGGCGACGCCACCGAGACTGCCGACCGCCAGCGTGCGCGCCGTGAAGCCGCGCTCGGCCAGCGCGCCGACCACCACATCGAGCGCCACGTCGTGGCTGCCCATGATCGATACATCGGGTGCGCGCGCGGCGCTGCCGATCAGCGTCACCTCCGCCTGCGTGTCGGCATCGAGCGCCGAGGCCAGCGCGTCGATCTCGATGAAGCCGTCGGCCTGCGAAAAGCTGGTCACCGAACCGGAGCCCTTGCCGGTCGGGAACGCGATCGGCCCTTCCGCGCCATGCGCCAGCGACACCAAGACGAATTCCTTGCGGCCGAGTTCGGACGCAATGCGGACCGGCACGCGGGCGGTGACGGTCTCCGCTGCTTCGGTTCCCAAGCCCGCCAGCGCCCGGATGACGGGTGCAACGAAAGCATGGAAGGTAAAAATCGCCGAGGTCGGAAAGCCCGGCAGCACCACGATCGGCTTGCCGTCGACGACACCAAGGCAAAGCGGCTTGCCCGGCTTCAGCGCGACGCCGTGCACCAGGATGCCGGGCGCGCCGAGCCTCGAAATGATGACATGCGACAGATCGCCGGCGCCCTTAGAGGTGCCGCCCGACAGCACCACCATGTCGCTGGAGGCCAGCGCGCTGCGCACGGCCTTTTCCAGTTGCGCCGCGTCGTCCGGGAACGCGCCCAGCGACGCCGGGGCGCCGCCGCATTCGGCAACGGCGGCGGCGACGATGGCGCCGTTGCTGTCATAGACGCCGGCCGGCTTGAGCGGCGTGCCGGGCGCCGCCAGTTCGTCCCCGGTCGATAGCACCGCGATTTTCGGTTTGCGCACGACGTCGATGGTCGCGAGACCGCAGGCCGCCAGCATACCGATCTCGCGCGAGCCGATGCGGGTGCCGCGCCGCAGCAGGGTCTCGCCGCGGGCGATGTCGGAGCCGGCATAGGACACGAACTGCCCGGCCGCGGCAGCGCGGCGCAGTTCGATGCGTGGTGCGCCGTCCTCGATCAATTCGGTCTGCTCGATCATCACCACGGCGTCGGCGCCGCGCGGGATGACGCCGCCGGTGGCGATGGTGGTGGCGGTGCCGGGCGCGACACTCAACACCGGCGCATGGCCGCAGGCGATCACCTCGGCGTTCAGCGTCAGCAACTTCGGCTGGCTTTCGCTGGCGCCGACAGTGTCGGCGGCGCGCACGGCGAAGCCGTCGACATTCGAGCGGTCGAACGGCGGCGCATCGACGGCCGCCTCGACGTCATGCGCCAACACACGGCCAAGCGCGGCACCGAGCGCTACCGTCTCCGGCGCGAGCGGCGACAGATCGAGATGCTGCTCGAATCGAACGCGCGCTTCCTCCGCCGACACGACGTCGAGGAACTGCTCCTGCCGGGCCGCGCCGCGGATGCGCGCGACCAGTTCATTGCCGTCGCTGGGCTGCGCTTTGCTCACGGCCATGGCTTTACCTGAACGGACGAGCCCGCGGAATAGCCCTCGCTGTCCGGCGGCACCAGGATCCAGCCATCCGACCGCGTCAGCGCCGACAGCGGCAGATATTTGCTCGCCAGCGGTTCGGCCTGCCCGCCGCCGCGGCGCACCGGGATCAACTCGGCAAGGCCGACCGTCGATGTGACCTTGCGCGCCAGAGGCATCATTTCGACGGCCTCGCTCTCGCGGTTGATGCAGTCGGCCAGCCGCTCCAGCATGCGCCGGCCGACCAGCAGCCAGACCGCCAGCGCCGCATCGAGCCGCCCCGGCAACAGCAGCACCGGCCGGTGCCCGGCGAAGCCGACCGCGGCGGTTTCGCCCGGCGTCATCGCAAT
>LNFM01000733.1_pt1 | contig 136296 bp, 122 predicted proteins | sample 596031 | NCBI WGS metagenome assembly LNFM01 (sample SAMN04254537, study PRJNA301005) | activated carbon metagenome | isolation source: dual media filters at the Ann Arbor, Michigan drinking water treatment plant | place: USA: Ann Arbor | reverse complement strand
AAACAATATAATCATATGGTTACATTATACAATAACTAGATTAATGTGTTTATTTAAGATGCAATTTATGAGTGTTTTGACACAGCCTCGGCCGGAAGCAGTCAATTAAATGAATTTAAAAGTGTAAAGAATTAGGCCAAAAAATCACTAATATACGATTATTGTTTACATAATTTTTTACACAAATAAATTAACCATCTGTATTTGTTGAGTTAATTTAATGTTTACCTGGTATCAAGTATACATAACCGTTCTGAACGACATAAGAAATCAATAAGAAAAGCTGAACAATAAAAAAGCCTGCATTTGCAGGCTTTTTTATTCGCTTAATTTATTGGGCTACTTAAGGAGCGCCAAGCACAACACTACCAGTTACATCACCAATTGTGCTAGTAGTAAAGCTATATTGTAATCCCGCTCTTTCTGCATTTGATCCGAAGAAAGCGCCCTGTATAACGTTGCCGTTGTTTAAGTTGCCTGTGCAAGAAGTTAAACACGTTAATACATTGCCAGAAGTTTCGGTTACTGTACCAGCAGCGTTAAACGTATTGTTGCCAGCTGTTAGCGATAAACCTGTACCAGTAATTGAAAATGTATTACTGCTTACCGTAATATTATTTAAATTGTAGCCATATGCTAACGAATTAAAGTTAACCGTTAAGCTGCCAGTCACTGAATTAGAGCTACCTGTGGTGGCCGAAATAACGCCTAAATTATTAGTAACTGCAGTTGCTCCAGTTGAGCCCAGCACATTATAAGTAACTGGTGTTGTAAGGCTGGCTAAGTTTAATAAATTGCTAGAGTTGGTAAACTGACCAACAATGCCCTGAAAATCGATTAAGTTGCTTGAAACATCCATGCTATTGGTTGATACAGCTTTGGTAAGACCTAAAGTAACATACTGATCTCTATAAACATCGCCAAGCGCGTTGTCAAAGTCATACTTCACTTGAGAGTCATCATCTGTAAATTTAGTAATTCTATCGTTGCTATCTTTTACAATGTTGCCGCTTAGTGTGCCGTTTTCGTGGCTGCCATTACTCTCTAAGGTATAAACAAATAAAGCATCATAAGCGTTGCCATTGCCACCACCATTGTTGCCATTGCCATTGCCATTGCCATTGCCGTTTCCGTTTCCGTTTCCGTTTCCGTTTCCAGTCGGTGTTGAATTGGCAATTACAACAGGCGTACCTGTATCTGTCACTACATCGTTAGCAGCAAAGGCTGGTTTAGTTGTGGCTGGCGGGCTAACAGCAGCCACAGCTGCAGTTTTGCTGAATTTTGGCGCAGCGCCAATGCCAGCTACACCAATGGTTGAACCCGATAATGCATTTAAACAGCCGCCCATATTACAAACATCTACACTGCCGTGATTAGTGGTCATGAGTAATTGATTGTTAAAAAAGTTAACCGTAAACTCAGTGCCACGAATACCAATAGTCGCTACAGCAGTTTTTAGTTGATAACGGTCACGATTTTTATGGCCAATTAAGCCGCTTACAGTGCGCAAGCCACCTTTCACTAATTCGGTAAAAGCGTATTCACTGCCATCTTCTTTACCAGAAAACTCATATTTATTAATTTTGTACACAGTATTGGGCTGCAAAGACACCTTGCCGCCATCAATAAGTGATAGTTGCAAGCGACCATCGCCTGTTTCAATCGTATCGCCAGCATTTAAAACTGTATTTTTTTCGGCAGCTGATTTTGTTTTGTCTGCATGCGTAATGGTTGGATTACCTGTTTTAAAGGTAACTGTACCAACGGATTTAGCAAACGTAAGTGGTGAAACTAAAATGCAAGCCGCTACAAAGCTTATTTTTAGCATTTTTAATATGAACAATTGAAACTCTCCTAAAACAGACTTAACTAATTTAATCAATCGGCTAAATACGCAATTCAATTCGCGCACTGAAACATTTAGCCAACATCAGTTATAATTTTGTTTTTACATTATTTGTAATTTTATAAGCTAAAATCATGCCAATTTATGATTTCCAATGCACCAGCTGCGGCCATAAGCTAGAGCTTCTGCGTAAAATAAGCGATGCAAGCACAACAATATGCCCAAATTGCAATCAAGAAACATTTAGTAAAATGCTTTCTGCGCCCAGTTTTCAGCTAAATGGCAGCGGTTGGTACGCCACCGATTTTAAAGATAAACCGTCAAAAAACGCATCTTCAAAAGCCAGCACGGATACCTCACCAACTAGCACCGATGCGCCTGCGGCTTGTAAAACAGGCTGCGCCTGCCATTAAATAACCAGTTGAATTAAAATGAAAAAATACTTTATAACTGGTTTATTGGTGTTAGTGCCTTTGTTCATTACCATTTGGGTAGTGAGCACGCTAATTCAAACCATGGATCAAAGCTTATTATTGTTGCCCGCAGCATGGCAACCTAAAAATGTATTTGGTTTTAACGTGCCAGGCTTAGGTGCAATCCTCACTTTAGTGATAATTTTTGTCACAGGATTAATTGCAACCAACATATTTGGGCAGCAATTAATCGCGTTATGGGAGAATTTACTCTCTCGCGTACCATTCGTCAAAACCATTTATTCCAGCGTAAAACAAGTATCGGATACCTTGTTTTCAGATTCTGGTAATGCATTCCGCAAAGCCTTATTGATTCAATACCCACGGGAGGGTAGTTGGACCATTGCATTCTTAACTGGTGCGCCAGGCGGCGATGTGAGTAATCACTTAGTAGGCGATTATGTGAGCGTTTATGTGCCGACTACACCTAACCCAACTTCTGGTTTTTTTCTGATGTTGCCAAGGGCAGATGTGATAGAGCTGGATATGAGCGTAGACGAGGCATTGAAGTACATTATCAGTATGGGCACAGTAACGCCAAGAGATCGAAAAACCCGCGAATTACCACTTTAATTTTTGCGTACACATTATTGCGGCCACTTAAACCGCAGCCACATTGGCCAAACTGTTAGTTTATGCGGCTGGGCGCATCGCCGCCGCGATCATGGTGGTGTAATTTTTATCGATTTGCGTGACCGCGAAGGTATGGCCCAAATTGTGGTGAACCCTGATACGGTTGAGGCTTTTAAAATTGCCGAATCAGTGCGCAGTGAATATGTGCTAAAAATCACCTGTGTAGTACGCGCGCGCCCAGAAGGAGCAGTGAACGCTAACTTATCGACTGGCGAAGTAGAGATGATTGCCACCGAAATTGAAGTATTAAATGCATCTCTCACTCCGCCGTTTATGTTGGATGACGAAAATCTGACTGAAACGGTAAGACTTGAACACCGCTATATCGATTTACGCCGCCCAGCGATGCAACGCAACATGATGTTGCGTTATCGCGTGGCTAAAACCTTGCGTGATTATTTAGATGTAAACGGTTTTATTGAGGTAGAAACACCAATGTTAACGCGCAGCACGCCAGAAGGTGCGCGCGATTACTTGGTGCCAAGTCGTGTGCATGCAGGCCAGTTCTTTGCCTTGCCGCAATCACCGCAATTATTCAAACAATTGTTAATGGTGTCAGGTTTCGACCGTTATTTCCAAATTACCAAATGTTTCCGCGATGAAGATTTACGTGCGGATCGTCAACCAGAATTCACGCAGGTGGATATTGAGACATCCTTTTTGAGTGAAAACGAGATTATGGATATTGTCGAAGAGATGATTCGACAAATGCTTAAGTCTGTTCAAAACGTCGATTTACCAGCGAAATTCCCACGCATGCCGTTTAGTGAAGCCATGAATCGTTACGGTTCAGACAAGCCTGATATGCGCGTGACTTTAGAAATTACCGAACTTTCAGACGTGATGAAAGATGTGGATTTTAAAGTATTTGCAGGCGCGGCTAATATGGCTGGCGCCCGTGTGGCTGCTTTGCGCGTGCCAAATGGCGCTGCAATTGCTAGATCAGAAATTGATGCTTATACCGAATTCGTTAAAATCTACGGTGCAAAAGGTTTGGCGTATATCAAAATTAACGATGTCACCAAATTGAACGAAGAAGGCCTGCAAAGCCCAATCGTAAAAAATATTCACGCCACGGCACTGCAAGCGATTATTGACCGCACAGGCGCACAAAACGGCGATATCGTGTTCTTTGGTGCCGATAAAACCAAAGTGGTAAACGAAGCCTTAGGTGCGCTACGCCTTAAAGTTGGTCACGATAAAGGCCATGTCGATGGTCGCGCATGGGCGCCATTATGGGTGGTGGATTTCCCAATGTTTGAGCACGATGAAGAAAACGACCGCTGGGCGGCCTTACACCATCCGTTTACGGCACCAAAAGACGGTCACGAAGAGATGCTAGTTTCTAACCCAGGTGCGTGTTTATCAAAAGCCTACGATATGGTGCTTAACGGCTGGGAAGTGGGCGGCGGTTCAGTGCGTATTCATAAGCAAGACGTGCAATCTAAAGTATTTGATGCACTAAAAATCAGCAAAGAAGAAGCGCAAGAAAAATTTGGCTTCCTACTGGATGCTTTGCAGTACGGCGCACCTCCGCATGGCGGCTTGGCCTTTGGTTTAGACCGTTTAGTGACATTAATGGCAGGTGCCGAATCTATCCGTGACGTAATCGCCTTCCCAAAAACCCAGCGCGCACAATGTTTAATGACCAATGCGCCGAATGAAGTGGATGAGAAACAATTGCGTGAGTTGCATATACGCGTTCGCTCACAGAATCCAGCTGCATAAAATGCACTCATTTTGCGATAACTTCGTTAGATTCGCTTGCCGTACTAATCGTACTGTCTACGCGGATGTGCCTAGTTGTCGCATTGTGAATTGCATTTTTTAATAAATCTAATTACAGTCAAAAGTCATAATATTTACAAGGCGTGTAAAAATGAACTCGAGCACCCAAGCTTTAATTAAGCAAGCTAGCCAGTTATCAGCCAGTGAAAAAATTGAGTTGATTGATGCTTTGCTTGCAAGCGTTGATAAGCCTGATGCTGAAATTGATGCACTTTGGGCGATAGAGGCGGAAGACAGGCTTGCCGCTTACAGTGCTGGCACGATTAAAGCCTTGGATTTGAATCAGGTGCTTGCGAAATATCGTTAATATGCAAGTTCGCTTTTTAGAGCCTGCACAATACGAGTTAGACGATGCGGTGGTTTATTACAACGCCCAAGCACCAAACTTAGGTCAATCATTTTTACTTGAAGTTTTGACTAGTTTAGATCGTATATGTTTGTGGCCAGATGCTTGGCATTCAATATCTAAAAGCGCAAAACGGTGCCAGTTAAAGCGATTTCCTTATGGCATTATTTACAGCAAAGTTGATGATATTATTTTAGTGATTGCTATTGGTCATCTGCACAGAAAGCCTGACTACTGGCTTGATATCAAATCACGTTTAATGAGTAAATGAGCCATTATGCCAGTCACCGAAATTAACCATATTAACCTTCGTGCTAACCGCGATATGATGCATATATTGCGTGATTTTTATTGCGATATTGTGGGTTTAAAAGTGGGTCCGCGCACGGCGACTACCAGCTACGGTTTTTGGTTGTATATTGGCGATAATGATGTGCTGCATATTGCTGAATACAACAAGGGTGTTGGCGCACCTGATTTGCATGTAAATGGTACTTACGACCATGTATCGTTTACCTGTAACGATATGCCCGCGATGGAAGCGCATTTGAACGCGCACCAAATACCTTACAGCACACGCACTTTAATGAATGGCGTTAAGCAAATTAACTTTAAAGACCCTGCCGGTAATGGTATTGAGCTTAATTTTGAAGAGTTTCGCAATACTTAAAAAAGCTTAATAGTTGTTGTGTGACTCGCATCACATACAAGTGCTTGAATAAAACTAAAATACACAAATGTAGTCATAATTTTAAATAACACGTTATTAAAAATAGTGTTAATTCTGCCTAAAGCAGATTTGGAGAAGAAATGAAAACGAAACAATTTTTAGTAAATTCAATGCTTGTATGTGGCTTGTTAATTGGCGTTAATGCAAGCGTGATGGCTGAGCCTAATCCTACTTTGTGGCCTGTGATGAAAGAGGCGTTTTTTGAAAAGCGCCCTATAAAAGAAGTCACTTTTATGAAAATTGATGCGCCTCGACGTGCCGAAAGTGGTGCGCAAGTGCCAGTGACTTACAGCATTGATAATGCGGCGGCCAATGGCGTAAAAATCACAAAACTATACGCTTTTGTAGATGCAAACCCTATTCCCTTAACAGCAACTTATCACTTAACCGATGCGCTGGGCGATTTTCAGTTGGCCACGCGTATTCGATTTGAAACAGATGCGTTTGTGCGTTTGGTGGGTGAGGATGCAAAAGGTAATTTGTACTTAGCATCACGTGAGATTCGCGCCGCGGGCGGTTGTGGCGGTTCAGTTGAAAATGATGAAGCAGCTACGCGTGCAGCGGCTGGCAAAATTAAAATGAAAGTGGATGAAGTAAAAATTGGCGCTGCAACGCCAGCCACTTTTAATATTAAACACGTCATGCGTACTGGCTTACAGCGTGATTTGGTTTCGCAAGGTTTTGTGCCAGCTTTTTACATTAATAAAACCGAGTTTAAATATAACGGCAAACCCGTGATGACAGTTGATGTAGGCGTGGGCACGGCAGAAGACCCATACTTTAAATTCAACTTTGTGCCAACTGAGCCAGGTAAATTAGAGGTAGTAGCAACCGATAATGAAGGTAAAAGTTTTACTCATGCGGTTGATGTGAACAGCTAATTGCTTGCTTAACGTTAAAAAGGCTTCTTTCGAGAAGCCTTTTTTATTGCTGAATTGATATTGATTAGGGCGATGCAATGCTAGAATTAACGCCATCATTTGAAGGAGATAAAGCATGAAAAGTTACCGCAAAGAACTCTGGTTTAATCCACCAACCCGTGTGGCGTTTATACGAATTACTGAGCAAATTAACGAATGCTTGCGCGAAAGTGGCGTGCGCGAAGGCTTGGTTTTGGTGAACGCCATGCATATTACCGCCAGCGTGTTTATTAATGACGATGAGCGCGGTTTACATCATGATTACACGCAATGGCTGGAAAAGCTTGCTCCACATGAGCCAGTTAGCAGCTATCGCCATAACGATACTGGCGAAGACAATGCCGATGCGCATATGAAACGGCAAATTATGGGGCGTGAAGTGGTGGTGGCGATTACCGAAGGCCGTTTGGATTTTGGGCCTTGGGAACAGATTTTTTATGGTGAATTTGATGGCAGACGTAAAAAGCGGGTGCTGGTAAAAATAATTGGTGAATAGTGTTTGGTAATTTGCCCTTCGACAGGCTCAGGGCGAACGTTTTAATTAATTTAATGATAATTGAAATGTGAAATGTGAAATGTGAAATGTGAAATGTGAAATGTGAAATGTGAAATGTGAAATGTGAAATGTGAAATGTGAAATGTGAAATGTGAAATGTAAGAATTAAGAATTATAACCTTAACCCGTTCGTGCTGAGCTTGTCGAAGCACATTATCATTTGAAGGATTAAATTGGCGTTTTGGGTTTACATTTTAAAATGTTCTGATGGCTCATACTACACAGGCCATACAGAAAACTTAGAATTAAGAATCTCCCAGCATCAGCAAGGCACTGTTGCAGCTTACACCTCTACACGATTACCAGTTGAGCTTGTTTTCTCGCAGGCTTTTCCATCAAGGGCAGAAGCAATTGTTTCAGAGCGCCAAATTAAAGGATGGACTCGCGCGAAAAAAGAGGCGATGATGCGTGGCGATTGGCACGAAGTTTCACGCTTGGCTTGTGGTTCTACAGGCCTGTCCTGAGTTTATCGAAGGGCTCACCACGAACGGATTAACTTTATTCGGTTACCAGTTTCGTAAACGCTTATAAATGCCCCTTTGCTTGCTTAGGGCACAAATATTGTTATGCAATTAATGTAATTAGCCGCGAATATACTGTTCAAGCTCTGCAATCAAACGTTGCTGGTAGTTAATTGTTTCTTTAACCAAATCACCTAAAGACAGCATGCCAGCAAGCTCTTCGCCATTTAAAACAGGCAGGTGGCGTATGCGTTTTTCACTCATCATACTCATGGCGCTTTCTACTAAATCGTCTGCTTTTCCAAAAATAACTTTATCTGTCATTACTTCAGATACTTGGGTAGTTTTAGACGAGCGACCTTTTAAAATGACTTCACGCGCGTAATCACGTTCTGAAAAAATACCCACTAGCTTGCCCTCTTCAATCACGGCTAGCGCACCAATTTTGTATTCAGCCAAAATCACCAGTGCATCAAATACAGGGCGATTTGGCGCAATGCTAATCACTTCTTTATGTTTTTTATCGTTTAATATTTGTTGTAATGTTTTCATGATTTTCTCCCGCTTGTAAGCACTTTAATATACTCCAAAAAATAATTTAGCCAATATCTGATGTTGGTTAATTAACTTTGCTGAAGGTAAAAAATGTTAATCATTGAAGTTACTAATGTTTGTTTATAAACACATGTTTATAACAATATGGCATTTGCGCATCAATCATTGCATTCAACTTGACGAAGTTTTGACGGTTAAGATTAAAATAGCGCCCTTTTGGGCAGGATTTACTTGCAATTTGCGCTTATAGATTTTTAATCTGTGTTGGTTTGTAAAAACATAAGCGATTGAAATTAATGCAAATATTTTTACAGGCCTGCGCAGGCATCAATATCTTCAAGCTTGGCACGGCAATTGCATAACATGTTTGGGAAAATAATGAATAAATTCAGCAGTTATTTCAGTCAATTAACATAGTCACTACAACAATTACTAAATACTCGCCTCAGCAGCAGTTTAGCGAATTGTTTAAACACAAAAAGCAAAAAAGGAAGTTTTATGGCAAAGTCAGCATCGTTAAACCACGCATTTAAACTTGTATGGAGCCATGTTTTAAATGCGTGGGTAGCTGTGAGTGAAGTGACAAAAGGTCGCGGTAAAAGTAAGGCACAAAAAGTTGCCGCCGTACTCACCAGCGGGTTATTTGTAAGCGGCGCTTTAATTGCTAGCAGCGCTTTAGCAGACCCCACAGGTGGGGTCATTACCTCGGGCAGTGGCAGCATTAGCCAAACCACTGGCTTAACCACCATTCACCAAACCAGCCAAAACCTTAACGTTAACTGGCAAACCTTTAACGTAAATGCAGGGCAAACAGTTAATTTTGTGCAGCCATCAAGCACTGCATTAGCGGTAAACCGCATATTTGATACTAACGGCAGCCGTATTATGGGCAATATTAACGCCAACGGCCGCGTGTGGTTAATTAACCCCAATGGTGTATTTTTTGGTCAAGGTTCACAAGTCAACGTAGGCTCACTATTGGCCTCAACACTCAACCCACTCAGCAATATTGACGATGCCACCCAAGTGTTTGGCAAAGGCGGCAAAGGCAGCATTATTAACCAAGGCACCATTAACGCTAGCAATGGCTACGTGGCTTTTATCGGTAACACTATTAGCAACACTGGCAGCATCAACGCTACCAATAGCGCATTTGGCAACACTGTTGCCTTTGGTGCAGGTAGCAAAGTAAGCCTTAAATTTGCCGATAATCAATTATTGGGCTTAACTGTAAATAAAAGCACCCTAAACAACTTAGCAGAAAACAAAGGCTTAATTCAAGCCAACGGCGGCGCTGTATTGTTAAGCGCAGGTGCTAAAGATAGCTTGCTAGCCAGCGTGGTGAATAACGAAGGCATTATTGAAGCTAAAACCGTAGACCACAAAAATGGCAAAATTATATTGCTAGGCGGCATGGCCGCAGGTACAACTACTGTTGCAGGCACGCTAGATGCCAGCGCAAGCGGTAGCGGAGGCGATGGCGGTTTTATTGAAACCAGCGCAGCCACTGTAAAAGTAGCAGATGATGCGTTTGTGACCACCAAAGCAGAAAATGGCAACACAGGTATGTGGTTAATAGACCCTAACGATTACACCATTGCCGCAACAGGTGGCAACATTAGTGGTGCAACTTTGGGTGGGCAGCTAGCCAATACCGATATTACGATTAGCACCGCCACACAAGGCACGGCAGGCGGCAATGGCGATATTTTTGTGCGCGATAATGTGACTTGGAGCAGCGGCAACCGCTTAACCCTTAATGCAGAACGCAATATTCATGTGCTAGCAACCATAGATGCTGCACAAAATAGTGGGGGTAAAGTTGCATTGTTATATGGGCAAGGCAGTGCCAATGGCGTTATTGGCGGCACAGCCGCCGAATACCAATTTGGCCTTACAGATTTAGGCTTTACGGGCAAAATTAACTTGCAAGCCGGGCAAAACTTTAGCACCACACTGGGTAGTGGCGGCACCGCCATTAATTACACCGTCATTACCGCACTGGGCGCGCAAGGCAGTACCACTGGCACAGATTTACAAGGCATTAATGGCGTTGCCAATTTGCGTGGCAACTATGTATTGGGTGCAGATATTGATGCCAGCGCCACAGCGGGCTGGAACGTGAATAATCAAGGCGTAGCACTAGGCTTTGCCCCATTGTTGAACACTGTTGGCGGCAGACCACCAGTAATTACGCCATTTTCTGGCACTTTTGATGGCTTGGGCCACACAGTGAATAACCTCACGATTAATCGACCTGGTAGTAATGCGGGGCTTTTCGGGCAAAGCACTGGCCATATTCGCCACGTGGGGCTGGTTGGCGGTAGTGTGACGGGTAACGCTGTCACTGGTGCTTTGGTCGGTCGGCAAACGGGTGGTAGTATCGCCCATGTGTATTCCACCATCAATGTGAGTGGTACACAGCAAGTGGGTGGCTTGGTTGGTATTCTGCAAGGCGGCGGCAGTGTGCGCCATGCCAGCAGCAGTGGTATGGTATCTGGAACAGTTGATAGCATTGGCGGCTTGATTGGCCAAGTTACTGGCAGCACGGTGGCAAATAGCCATGCCACAGGAAACGCGCAAGCGCCAAATGCAAGCATTATAGGTGGTTTGGTGGGGTCTGTTACTGCAGCATCTACGCTTACCGACATGTATGCCACAGGTCAAGTGACAGGTTTTAACTTTGTTGGGGGCTTGGTCGGTTTATTCTTAGACTCAACCTTGAGCCAATCTTTCGCTAGCGGTGCGGTTAATGGCCCTGCCCTTGGTACAAACAGTACTGGTAACTACGGTGGCCTTTTGGGTTCTGCATCAAACTCAACCGTGAGCGACGTATTTGCCACGGGCGACGTGAATGCAGGCGCATTACGTTTTGTAGGAGGCTTGGCTGGTAGTTTTGTTGGTGGCTCACTCACCAATAGTTATGGCACAGGCGCAGTCATGGGGCTAACCGAGGTGGGTGGCCTTATTGGCGCTGCTGGAAATACACCAACGCTAAGTAATAGCTTTTGGAACGCACAAACCACAGGCCGCGACAACGCGGTAGGTTCTGGCGCACTGAGCATTACCTCTACAGGGAATGCCGCTAAAACCAGCGCAGAACTGCAAAACCCCTTTACCTTTATTGATGCAGGCTGGAACTTTGAAACCGTGTGGGGTAAATCGATTACTAATGCCAACGATGGCAATATGCAATTGCGCGATTTGAGCACTGGCTTGTATGACGACTACATTAAAGCCGCAGATACCAGCAAAACCTATGGAGATGCCAACCCAATATTAGTATTAAGTGGTGCGGGCACCAACAATGTGAATGCAAGTTTTAATACTGTAATTACCAACAAAACCAATGCAGGCACTTATAACTACAGCATAGGCAATGTGTTAAACGTGACATACAACGCAGCCAACGCCAACGCAGGCCGCCAACTTTACTTAGATACCACAGGTAAACTGACCATTAACCAAGCTGAATTGACTTACGTTGCGCAGCCTGTCGCCGTATTGCAAGGTCAAACCCCCGTATTAACTGGCACGGTCACTGGCTTTGTAAATGGCGAAACTTTAGCTACGGTATTTAGCAATAGCCCAACTTGGACAAGCACTGGCAATATTAACGCGGCGGGTACTTATGCGGTAAACGGTGGTGGTTTAAGTGCACAAGATGCAAATACGGCAGCAGGAAATTACTTTTTAACCCAAGCGAGTGCTAATGCCACGGCATTAGTGGTGAATCCATTAATCATTACACCATCTGCAGGTGGTGTAGATAGCAATAATGTGATTAATGGCGCTAAATCTGCCTTGCCACGATTAGTTGTATTACCTGCACAGCTACAAACGATTAACACAAATGCTGAAGAAGTTACCTTTGTAAACAGCAACTTTGCAAGCCTGAGTGATGTTGTACAAAGTAGTCGATTAGGGGTATTAACGGTGACTGATGGTGGGGTAAATCTTGGTGTAAATACTGGCGAATAGTATTTTTAGCGTAAAATAATCATATAGGCAGAAGCCGCCAATTGCCGTAGCTGATGTTTTTGGCTACGGCCTATCGCTTTGCCTATTTTAAATTAACGCCAAAAGTGAAAATGAATAAAAATATGCGCAAAAATGTATTCAATCCACAGCCTAAAAAATCAGCAAAACTGCAACAAACGAATGTGCCGCAACTAACCTTAGCTTTAGGATTTTTAGCGTTAGTACAAGTGGCGCAAGCTGCACCAGAAATACCAAACGCAGGTACGTTACAGCAACAAATTAACCCAGCTTTACCAGCAACCCCCAGCAAAGAAGGCGTTGTGTTGCCGCAAGCTGCTGAAACAGGGTTACAAGACAGAACGCCGTTTTTACTTAAAAAAATTAATATCGATGGCAATAGCAGTATTGATATTGCTACTTTGCATGAGTTGGTAAAAGATTATGAAGGCGGAAATCACACGATTACAGACCTTCAACAAGCCTGTAAACGCATCACCGACTATTATCGTGCGCAAGGTTATGCGTTTGCACGCGCGGTATTGCCACAACAAGAAATTGAAAACGGCGAGGTGCGTATTCAAGTGATTGAGGCGAAATACGGCAGCATTAATATTCAAAACAATAGCCGTGTCAGCAATAGCCTGATTGAAAGCACACTGGCGCCGCTTAAAACTGGCCAATATATTGAGCAAAAACAGCTAGACCGCGCGTTGCTGTTGTTGACAGATATTCCGGGTACCAAACCAAGCGCGAATATTAAACCTGGCAAATCATTGGGTGATTCTGACCTTGATTTAGAAGTGGGCGCAGCGCCTATTGTGAATGCTCGCATTGCGCTAGATGACTTTGGTAACCGCTTTATTAATCGCACGCGTCTTGGTGGCTCAGCCAACATCAACAACTTGCTAGGTCACGGCGATGTATTAGGTGTGAACTTTTTAACCACTGGCCCGCGTTTAAATTATGCGCAATTAAGCTACGACTGGCTGCTGAATGGTCAAGGTACACACCTTGGTGCTTCTTACGCAAATTTGTATTACAAACTGGGCGATGAGTTAAAAAGCTTAGATATTCACGGTACGGCTGACACAACAGAGCTTTGGGTAAAGCACCCGTTTATTCGCAGCCCTAACAATAATCTTTATGCCGAAGCACGCTACCAATACAACGTGTTGAAAGACCGCACAGATAGCGCGAATATTCAAAACGATAGAAATATTGATAGCGTTGTTTTGAGCGTTAATGGCGATGTGCGCGATAGTTTGGCAGGTGGCGGTGTCAATAGTTATCAAGTGAACTACACAACTGGTGATGTGGATTTTGATGATGCAAATGCGCTACTAGCAGATGCAAACGGCGCAAAGACCAACGGAAACTTTGCTAAATGGAACTACAATTTAAATCGTTTGCAAGGCGTAACTGACCGATTGCAATTATGGGCATCTATCACTGGGCAAATTGCGCAAGATAACTTAGACCCTTCACAAAAAATGGTGTTTGGTGGCCCATATAGCGTGCGTGCTTTTGATAACGGTACAGTTTCTGGCGATAACGGCACACTTGTAACGCTTGAAGCGCGTTATTTATTAGGCCAACTAGGTGGCACTTGGCAAGCGATTGCCTTTGTAGACTCTGGCAGGGTTGAGGTGAATAACAATCGCTTGGCGGGATCGACTGGCAAAAACAAAGCCAATTTATCGGGTGCAGGTTTAGGCATTAATTGGTTTGGCCCACAACAATTGCAAGCACGCGCCTTTATGGCAAGCTCTGTTGGTGGCACCAATACATTGACCGAAGACGGCGACAATACGATTGGCTGGGTAGAGATTGCTAAGTATTTTTAGTAATGCAGCGCCAAAGTAAGCAGCACCTAAATGTTGTGAGCAATACAGATTTTGTAGGGTGGGTAACTAGTTACCCACGCGTAATAATTTTGCATGAGCATAATTAGATAGTAATGGTGCACCGCGTGGGCAAGCAAGTTGCCCACCCTACAAATGCAAATCCCTTGTTTGTCATACCAGCGAAGGTCGGTGTCCCGTGCAGTTAAACTTTTTGAACAAACAAACAAACTTAACTTTTAGCAATTTTCATCAATAAACTTAACGCTTAACTCTTTTAATCAAATAAACTTAACGGTTATTCGTAGACACATTTTTCGTAACGAACATATCAGGTTTGGTAGGGTGGGCAACTCGTTACCCACGCGTAACAATTTTGCAAACGCTAAGCAGAATTCAAATAGCGTACCGCGTAAGTAACACTTTGCCCGCCCTACAAATACTGCTCGCATATTTTAAAAAGCCCTAAAAGATTTAGGGCTTTTTTATTCTTAAGTCCGACAGATTTATTAATTTATATCAATATCTTGAAATAAAAAGCAGTAAAGTTGTTGACATAGTTAGCCCGCTAACTATAATGCACCTAATCATCAACAAGCCATTTAACTATGTTGCAATTAAGAGATTTGCCAACACCAGAAATACTAGGAAAATTTGCCTCTCGCTACCCAGAGGCCGATGTAACTGCGATTGCGAGTTTTTTATATTTGTTGCGCGTAGCAACGGATTTATCAATTGCGTTAGACACTTGCTTGACCAAGCACGATTTACTGCAAGGCCGCTGGTGGGTGCTAATTTTGTTGATGCGCGAAGAGTCTACTTCTTCAACGCCATCTGTGTTAGCAGAAAAACTAGGGGTTTCGCGCGCTACCATGACTGGCTTGTTAGATGGCTTAGAGCAGGGCGAATTAGTTACTAGAGTGTTTGCAAAAGAAGACAGGCGCAGCGTAAGAATTCAATTGACCCCCGCAGGCCAAGCCAAGTTGGATGTGGTTATGCCTGACTATTATCGCCGCTTAAGGCAGTGCATGCAGGGCTTAGATGAAGATAAGCGCGTGCAGCTGCAACAGTTATTGGGCTTGGTTAATATGGGTATTCCAGCACTTATTTAGCCAGCACTTAATTTAATAAGAGTAAACAATTTTAATCACGTAAAAGAGGATAAACAATGAGCACGATTCAAACAGAAATTTCAGCCATTAATAACAAATTTGACCAAGCATTTAATGCAAAAAACGCTGCCGATATTGCGCAACTTTATGATACAAATGCAGCCGTGATGCCAGCTCCAGCAGGCACGCCGGTGATTGGTGTGCAAGCGATTCAAGCATTTTTTGCAGGCTTAATTGAGGCAGGTGTGATTGATCACAAACTGACCCTAACTGAAGCAGTAGCCGATGGCAATTTAGCCTATCAAAGAGGCAACTGGGCTGGTGCGATGATTGATGCCGAAGGCGTGCGTCAAACATTTGGTGGAAATGTACATCTTGTTTACTGCAAACAAGCCGATGGCGCTTGGAAAGCAGTAACGCATATCTGGAATTAATGCGTTTAATCAGCTAGGACAGCCTAATTATGGAAAACAGCACAAAAGTCACCATACGCGCCTTTATCGCGTTAATGGTATTAACCATTATCTGGGGTTATAACTGGGTGGTGATGAAAAGTGCGTTGCAATACGCAGGGCCTTTTCAGTTTGCTGCTTTGCGTACTTTTTTAGGCGCGCTAGTGCTGTTTGTGGTGATTTATTTAACTAAAAGGCCATTGGGATTAAAAGAATTTCCCACCATGCTTGTGCTGGGATTATTGCAAACCATTGGCTTTACTGGCTTACTGATTTGGGCGCTGGTTGAAGGTGGCGCAGGCAAAACTGCTGTGCTCACTTACACCATGCCATTTTGGGTGATGCTATTTGCTTGGCCCATGCTGGGTGAAAAAGTGCAAGGCTGGCAGTGGCTGGCAGTGGTTGCTGCGATATTTGGCATGGTACTGATTTTTGACCCGCTTCATATCAAGGCCGATGGCTTTAGTATGTTTTTGGCCTTATGTTCAGGCGTGTCTTGGGCTTTATCGGCGATTATTTCTAAAAAACTGCATCAACGCAGCCCCAATTTAGATTTGCTTAATTTGACTGCATGGCCCATGCTGCTTGGCTCTGTGCCAATGTTAGCGATTGCCTTTATAGTGCCTGCCCCGCCAATTCAGTGGACAGGCTATTTTATTGGGTCTGTGTTATTCAATGTGTTTTTAAGCGGCGCGCTAGCTTGGCTGCTTTGGCTATATGCCTTGCAACGTTTGCCTGCGGGCGTGGCCAGTATGGCATCTATGCTAGCGCCAGTGATTGGCGTGATTGCCGCATGGATACAGTTGAATGAAGTGCCGAATACGTTTGAGCTAATTGGCATGCTGCTTATCGCATTGGCGCTGGTACAAATATCCGTCATTACCATGCGCAAACATCAACCAGTGGATTGTGCACAAGGCCAAGAATAAACTGCATCCTGCCTATGATAAAATGCACGTAGAGTTAAGGGTGTCTCTATAAGTTTAAGTTTCCAATATTTCAGGTTACTGGGTTAAACAAGGCGCGATTAAAAAATAATGACGCCGCATATGGTTAATATGTAAGAAATTATTTTTTATGAGCAACGCAGTATAACGACGAAACTTAAAGTTATAGAGATGCCCTGAAAATATCGATGCAAAAAATATCAAGGATTATAGTATGGCAGGACACAGTAAATGGGCCAATATTCAGCACCGCAAAGGTCGTCAAGACGCAAAGCGCGGCAAAATCTTCACAAAGCTAATTAAAGAAATCACGGTAGCAGCGCGATTAAGCGGTGGCGATGTCACCATGAACCCGCGCCTACGCGCCGCGGTGGCTGAGGCAAAAGAAGAAAACATGCCAGCCGACAATATCACACGTGCCATTAAAAAAGGTACGGGTGAGCTAGAAGGCGTGAATTATGAAGAAATTCGTTATGAAGGTTATGGCATCAATGGCGCCGCCATTATTATTGATTGCTTAACCGATAATAAACAACGCGCCGTAGCCGATGTGCGTCATGCGCTGACTAAGTTTGGTGGCAATTTAGGCACTGATGGCTCTGTGGCCTTTATGTTTAAACACTGCGGCAGCATTCTGTATGAGCCAGGCACTTCTGAAGATAAGGTAATGGAAGTCGCGCTTGAAGCAGGCGCAGAAGATATCGTCACCGATGAAGACGGCAGTATTGAAGTTATCACCCCACCAAACGATTTTATCGCGATTAAAGAAGCCATGGAAGCCGCTGGATTAAAAGCGGTGATGGCGGAAGTGATGATGAAGCCAAGTGTTGAAACGGTTTTTACAGGGGATGATGCGATTAAAATGCAAAAAATCTTGGATGCGCTGGAAGACTTGGACGATGTGCAGGATGTGTACACCACTGCGGTTATTGAGGAGTAAAAAATGAAAACCGCGTTGTCATACGGCGTTGCGGGTTCAATTTTATTCGATTGCATACAAAACGTATGCGCACTCATAAAATTAACCCCGCGCCTTGTCTGACTTAGCGCTTTCCATTTTTAGGTGACTTTTTGGAAAACATTAGAATTCTCGGCATTGACTCTGACCTACGCATTCTAGGAATCGACCCCGGCTTGCGCTTAACAGGCTTTGGCGTGATTGAAAAAGTGGGTGAAAAAATCACTTATGTTGCCAGCGGCACCATTAAAACCGCCAGTGGTAAAAAAAATAAAGTAGAAGGTGAAGACGATAGGGAAGAGTTGCCAGCACGTTTAAAAATTATATTAGATGGCTTGTTTGAAGTGATTGATACCTACCAACCCACACAAGCGGCAGTTGAAAAGGTATTCGTCAATGTCAATCCGCAATCGACTTTATTGCTAGGCCAAGCGCGCGGTGCAGCGATTAGCGCATCGGTAATTCGCAATTTAATTGTGGCAGAATATACTGCCTTGCAAGTGAAGCAAGCGGTGGTAGGTAATGGCCACGCGCAAAAAGAGCAGGTGCAAGAAATGGTCAAACGATTATTGAATTTGCCTGGCTTGCCAAGCCCAGATTCAGCAGATGCACTAGCATGTGCGATTTGTCATGCACATGGCGGGCAAGGATTAGGCAGATTAGCCACAGCAGGATTTCGCGTTAAAAATGGCCGACTTATTTAAAACCAAAATATCGTCGTGATAGTGCGTTGCGCATTAAATTTTAATCGCTTACATACCTATTGTATGCCGCGCGATTAAAATTTAATGCGCGCCTGCTCTCCCTTAGATTTTTTGATTTTAAAAGATTAATGTTGAAATGTTTGCAGAAAGATAAAGCATGATTGCACGCCTAAATGGAATTTTGATTGAAAAAGCGCCACCACAAGTGGTGATTGATTGTGCGGGCGTGGGTTATGAAGTAGAGGTGCCGATGAGCACTTTTTATAATCTGCCAGAAATAGGCGCAAAAGTGCAATTACTGACTTATATGGTAGTGCGTGAAGATGCGCAATTGTTGTATGGATTTGGTAGTGAGCAAGAAAAAAGTACGTTTAAACAATTGCTTAAGGTAAACGGCATTGGTGCAAAATCGGCTTTATCTATTTTAAGCGGTGTGAGTATTGAAGATTTAATGAATGCGGTGAATTTGCAAGAGGTGGCGATGCTGACGCGCATTCCTGGTATTGGCAAAAAAACTGCAGAGCGTTTATTGCTGGAATTGAAAGATAAATTCTCGATTAACGGCGTAAGTGGCGTTGGCGCAGGGCAAGCAAAATCTGCTACTAGCGATATATTGAATGCGCTATTGGCGCTGGGTTACAACGATAAAGAAGCGCTGGCGACAATTAAATTGTTGCCAAAAGATTTGTCTGTTTCAGAAGGTATTAGGCAATCGCTTAAATTACTTTCTAAGTAAAATATACAAAATAATGCGCTAAAAAGCCTAAGTTTTTAGCGCGTTTTCACAATGAAATTCTTCTAAATGCTTTTCTCAAAATAGCGCTTTATCATCCCCAAATTGGAGTATAGCCAAGCCTTTTGGCTCGCTGTTATTGTGCGATTGTTATAAAAATATTAACAATCAAACAGGAGAACAGCATGTTTAGTCCGCTTTCAAAAATAAAAATACCATTAGCAAAACTATCTAAAAAACGCATATTTACCTTTACTTGTGCGCTTACCGTAAGCTTGTATTTAGGCGTCAGTTATGCCGATACGGTGAATGCGCGATTCCCGCATTTTCCTAACAATAAAGATCATGTATTCACGCGCATGTTTAAAAACTTGCCACCTTTTGCGCCACCTAGTGATACTTATCGCGTTGGTGTCCAGCAAATGGGTGCCAAAGGCGGCATTATCGATGCCAATGATAATTTGACGGACCCCATTCAATCTATTATCAACCAGCCTGTGTTTAGCCCTAACAATCCCGATAATCCTAATATGACGGCGGGCGTTACTTTTCTTGGGCAATTTTTAGACCACGACATTACTTTAGACAAAAAATCTGAATTGATGCAGAAATCTAACCCTAAAAAAACCGTTAACTTTCGCACTGCTGCTTTTGATTTAGATAGTTTATATGGCAATGGGCCTACTGGCTCACCAGAGCTTTATGACAAAAGCTCTGGCTTTATTAAGTTTCAGGTAGAGGCGATTACGGGTTCTGAAGCGTTTTCGCGCAATGGTGCAACACGTTATGATTTGCCGCGAGAAGCAGATGGCGATGCCATTTTGGCTGATAGCCGCAATGACGAAAATATTATTTTATCGCAGCTGCATTTAGCGATGCTTAAGTTTCATAACGCGGTAACCGATCAACTGATTAGCCGATATGGTAACAATCCATCAAAAGCGAATCGTATTTTTAACGAAGCGCAGCAAACTGTGCGCTGGCATTATCAATGGATTATCTTAAATGAGTTTTTGCCACAAACGATTGGCCAAGAGCGTGTTAACGCAATTTTAGCCAAAAAATCAATGGTATACGATATGAATGATGCTGATAATTATCATCAGCTGGGGCAAGGAAAATATGCGATTAAAACTCCACGTATTCCAGTTGAGTTTTCTGTAGCGGCTTATCGTTTTGGTCATTCACAAGTGCGCCCAAGTTACCGCGTCAATTTTGGCCCTACAGGCGGATCGCCATTTTTTGCCTTTATTTTTGATGATAGCATTGAAGGTAAGCCAGCTGACCCAAACGATATGCGTGGTGGTGTACGCGCGCCACGTCGTTTTGTTGATTGGCAAACATTTTTTAACTTTGGTGATGGCTTATTCAGACCAAATAAACGTATCGATTCTAAGCTATCAACACCATTAATGCTGTTGCCCGGCTTTAAATCGCCAGCCCCAGGATTACCAAATGATGGTGAACAATCGTTAGCATCGCGCAATTTAATGCGCCACGTTAATTTTGGTATTCCATCTGGTCAGGCCATTGCCAAGAGTATTGGTGTGCCTGCATTAACACCGCTTCAATTAGCCGATATGGCGCCTTATGGCCTAGAAAAATCAACGCCGCTTTGGTTTTATGTATTAAAAGAAGCAGAAATCATGGAAAGTGGCTTGCGTTTAGGGCCAGTAGGCTCGCACATTGTAGGCGAGGTATTTATTGGCTTGCTAAAGGCCGATAAAAGCGCTTATTTAAATAATAACCCAGGCTGGAAACCAACCCTGCCATCTGAGACAGCGGGTACATTTAAAGTAACTGATTTATTACGCTTTGCAGGTGTAGTACCCGCGTTGTAAATACTTAAGATTAGTATTTTAAATTTATACAGCCATAAAGGTTGCCGCATGCTTAAAGTGGCAACCTTTTTTTATGGTTGAGTAAGCTTTAATACTTAGCTTTAATGCTAGGCTTAAATGCAGGCGCAGTGTATCGTAAAAGTTAGATGTTAATGCTTCAAGCAGGTACAATTTGACAAGTAACAATTTGTACACAAATAGTTTGTTTATCGGTTATTAAAAAAGGGCTTTAATTGAATACGATTATATTGAGATGCGGTATTTTCATTGCATTCGTTTGTCTATTAATGGCTTGTGGCAAAGAACCCGCAACCGAAAATGCACGCGCATTTTCGCCTATGGCTAAAGTATCTGCTGATGTGGCGGGTGGTGCAGAGCAGGGTTTAACCGAAATCAGTGAGCCTATGGCCAGCACAACGAAAAAATTTATAGCCCTGCGCCATCACTTGCAAATTGAAACATCGCCAGAAAAAATGCAAGCAAGTTTTGATGCGGCTGTTAAGCATTGCGAAGCGCTAAGCTGCCAAATGATGAGCGCCAACTATAATCGTGAAACGGCCTACAGCCCGCCATCAGCCAGCCTAAGCTTGCGATTGCCTCCTAGAAATGTGAGCATATTTTTAAGCGGTTTAGCCAAAAACGGTGCAGTGATGCAGCATAGTCGTGATAGTGAAGACAAAACCAATCAAGTGATAGATGCTGAAGCCAGAATCACTAACTTAACTAATTTGAGGGATAGACTTAGGCTGATGTTAAGTGATAAAACAGCTAAGATTAAAGATATTATCGATGTAGAACGTGAACTGGCTAATACACAAAGCGAATTAGATAGTATCACCAGCATTCGTAAAATATTGGCATTAGAAACCGATTTAGTAGCAGTGAACATTGATTTTACTGCTGCACAAGGCATTACTGAACAGGGGTTTTTTGCGCCAGTTGTGCGTGCGCTTAAAAATGCTGGCCAAGTATTAATGGAAAGTATTGCATCTGTTATCACATTTTTGATGGCTGCAATTCCATGGTTGTTAATTGCTATTCCAGTTGTCTGGTTAGCCCGCCGATATTGGCATAAACTCAAAAACAAATAGTGTTTGAGCGCTAGTCAAGTATAGTTAGCTTAGTTAAATCGTTTAATAAAATATTAAGCACCAGTGACAATTAAATTTATGCGTATTGTTGATTAAAGTCTTGTAATGAAATGTTTGCCCAATAAAAAAATCTCTAGTCACTTATTAATTGTAGTTATCTTGACGTTTTGTGACTGTGTAGCGCATGCGGAAAGCACGCTACCTAGTGTTATGTCAGAAGATGATTATATTGGTGAAGTGCCTAAGGTATTAACTGTATCGCGCTTGTCTCAAGCAGCTGCAGATGTGCCTTCTGCGGTTACTGTGATTGATCGCGAAACGATTCGAGCCAGCGGCGTTGTTGATTTGCCCGATATTTTTCGCTTGGTTCCTGGCATGTATGTGGGCGCAAATGCAGGCTATGTTTACAATACAAATCATACAGTTAGCTATCATGGCATGACATCGGCTTACGCTGGCAGTATGCAAGTAATGATTAATGGGCGTTCGGTGTACAGCCCTTTATTTGGTGGCGTTAACTGGAGCGAGCTACCAATTGCAATTATTGATATTGACCGTATTGAGGTAACTCGTGGCCCTAATGCAGCTAGCTATGGTGCCAATTCTTACTTTGGCGTGATTAATATCATCACTCAATCGCCAACTGAGGTGCCAAGTAATAGTATTGTCGCAACGCATGGCAATGGCCGAAATGAAGCGTTTTATCGTCACGCGGGCAAGCAAGATGCTTTTAGTTATCGCTTTACAGCGGGTTATCGCCAAGATGACGGCTTAGATGATAGAAATGATTTTAAACGTACGCGTTTTATGAATGCGCAGGCTGATTATCAGCTTAACTTTAAAGATACACTTGAATTTGAGCTTGGTGTGACCGATGGCGCGCGTGGCGAAGGTAATATTGAGAATGATCCTTTTATTTTCTTGCCGCGTACCAAACAAATCAATAACCATTACGGATTAATGCGCTGGCGGCATCACGTTTCAGATACCAGTGACTTCACTTTGCAGGCTTTTCATAGCTACGATAAATCAGACGATGAAACGACATCGGTTGATTTGCGACCGCTTCTGAGCGCTTTAGCACCGTTGGTCAATGGTAATTTGGTTGTAAATAACACAGTAATTCAACAGCGTACAGATATAGAAGCACAGCAAACTTTTGCGCTTGGCAGTCAAATTAGGGCAGTTTGGGGTGGTAGCTTGCGGCAGGATTCGGTATATGCACCAAATTTTTTAGATAGCAGGAAAACAGATTATTTTAACTTGCAGCGTATTTTTGGACATGCAGAGTGGCGCGCACACCAAAAGCTCACCCTAAATGCAGGCGCCATGATTGAGCATAACGACTTTACTGGCACCGATATTTCGCCAAGAGTGAGCGTTAATTTTAAGCCGCACCCCAATCACACTTTTAGAATTGGCTCATCTAGTGCTTTGCGCACACCCAATTTTGTAGAAGAAAAATTTAAAGATAGGTTGGTCGTTCCTACTACTAATCCCGCCAGAAACCCTCTTATTTTTCAATATAGGGCAAACAAAGGTAATTTGGCGCCAGAGCAAATTATTTCGCGCGAGCTAGGCTATTTAGGAAAAATGGGTGGTATAGATTTGGATGTAAGACTATTTAGTGACCAAATTGATGATGTGATTAGAGACGCTGATAGAACAGATTTTACAATACCTGCAAACGCTTTTTTGCTGAATCCATTACTGGATGCGGATATCACAACTAATGTTAACCAAGGCAGTGCTAAAGTTGAAGGCTTAGAGTTTCAAGCAAATTGGCATTTGAATCGAAATACTCGTCTATTAGTTAACCACTCTTACGTTCATATTCGTGAAACGCAAGATGGTTTAAAGCGCGATTATGTCACTTCTGCGCCGCGCAATACCTTTAGCGCATTGCTCACTCACCGCTTTAATCGTCAATGGGACGCAAGCTATGCCTATTACCAAACCAGCCAGAATGACCTTTTGGGGGATGGCGAAAAAGTAGATTTAATCCGAAAATCGGATTTGAGAGTTGCCAGAAAATTTGAAAGCGGACGTTGGAACGGAGAGGTAACCATGATGATTGAGAATTTATTTAACGACCATTATGAAGAGTTTGCTCAATACAATACGTTTAATCGCCGCGGCCGCATAAACGTAAGGCTAGATTTCTAATGAATGTTAACTTTGGCGCTAATGCACATAAAGCGGTGTACTTTGTTTATTGATTTAATTAAACATAATTGGGTTAAGAAATTAGCATTTTTGGTGCTAATAGCAAGTTATTGTTGCCCAGCAATTTCGCATGCATACACTGGCGTTACCATTATATTAAGTACGCCCTCGCAAGCTTATTTAGAGTTTGTAGACAATTTTAGAGAAGAGCTTATTCTCACAAAAAACACCGCATTGCGTGTTAAAGTAATTGACTTGCAAGAGACTGAAAGGCCAGTGGTGGCAGAAAACAGTGAACTAGTAATTGCGCTTGGTGTGAAAGCATTAGAGGCGGCTAGTAAGTTGAAATTTACCACGCCTGTGCTAGGTGTTTATACGCCGTTACCCACTTTTAACAGCCTGCTAGCAACCAGTGGCCGAGGTTTAGGTGGTTTTAGCGCTATTGTTTTAGATCAGCCTTATTCGCGTCAAATGCTACTCATAAAAACGATTCTGCCAGATGCGAAAAACGTGGGTGTGATGCTGGGTAAAACTTCATCACAATATAATGAGCTGATTAGAGACGCTGGCGAGAAAAAAGCCATTAACATTTCAATTGAAACAATTAATCAAGAATCTGAATTGATTCCAAAATTGCAAAAATTACTGGATAACAACGATGCTCTGATGGCGATACCAGACCCTTTGGTGTACAGCCGAGAGACAGCGCAACCTATTTTACTGACTACTTATCGCCATCAAAAACCAGTTTTTGGATATTCACAATCTTACGTACGCGCTGGCGCATTAGCGGCCGTTTACAGCAAAACCAAACAGCTTGCCAAACAAGCTGCAGAAATTGCGGTTAAAACGCAAGCAGCGCCTGGCTTACTACCGCCACCTCAAACACCTAAATACTTTTCACTTTCAATTAATTATCAAGTGGCGCGTTCATTAAACGTAACAGTTGCTGATGAAGAAAAGTTATATAAAAAATTGCTAGATGCAGAGGTTGCTCAAAATGAGTAAAGTCATCGACAAGGCTTCAAACGAAAAGTCTTCAAACGATAAATCGACAAAGCCCGGTGAGTCTGGACTGCATTTTTTTAAGTTTAATAACTTGGGCATTAAATCTCGCGTCATTTTTTTAGGCACTATTCCTGCTATTCTTTTTGCCATTATTTTGGCTGGTTATGCTATTTCAAACGTCTTTGAGGTGCTAAATCAATCCTTGAGTGATCGTGGCCGCATTATTGCATCGCAACTTGCGCCTGCAGCAGAGTACGGTGTTATTTCTGGAAACCGTCAAATTTTACAAAAGTTGGTGCAGCAAGCGCTAACCAATGAGCAAGAAGTAAGAACGGTATTGGTGATAGACAACAAAGGTACTGTACTCGCATTGAGCGGGCGGCCATTGCCACAAGATTTAATTAATCGCATCGATTTAGACAACATTAGTGAGTTTAGGCAAGAAAGCAGTATTATTTTTACAGCGCCAATTACTCGCAGCTTAGTAGAGATTGATGATTTTACCAGCCCATACGATGCTGAGCAGGATGTGAATAAAGTTGATCAGGCACAGCAAATTGGTCAAGTTTATGTGGATTTAAGCAATCAAACTTTACACAGCTTAAAGCGAGATTTAATCAGTAAAATTGTGTTGATAGGCTTATTTGGTTTGCTAGTGAGTGCGCTTATCGCGTGGCGTATTGGCCGCAATATTACCAAGCCAATTCAAGAAATTGCACATGCAGTCAATAAAGTGAGTGAAGGTATATTTGCACAAACGATTACTGAAAACTCTAGTGGCGAACTGAAAACGCTGCAAAAAGGCTTTAATTCCATGTCTAGCAGCCTTAAGCATGCTTATGATGTGATGCAAGACAAAATTAACGATGCAACCAGCATGTTGCGACATCAAGCGCAACATGATGATTTAACAGGGTTAATTAACCGGCGTGAGTTTGAGGCAAGGTTAGATCGCAGTTTAAAAAACGTCTACGAAGCCAATGCGCAGCACGTGTTTTGCTACATGGATTTAGATCAATTTAAGTTGGTTAACGACACCTGCGGCCATGCGGCGGGCGATAAACTACTTAAAGAAATTAGTGTTTTGTTTGCTAACCGCATGCGAGATAGAGACACCTTGGCACGTTTAGGTGGCGACGAATTTGGCTTGTTATTAGAAAATTGTAGCCTTGCCGATGCAAGTCAAATTACCAATGCAATATTAAAAATTGTGCGCGATTATCGATTTATGCATGATGACAAAATATTTAATATCGGCGTAAGCATTGGCGTTGTGGTGGTTAATGCTAGTTTTGAAAGTGTTAGCGATATTATTCATGCCGCTGATTCTGCTTGCTACTCAGCCAAAAAAGCAGGCCGTAACCAAAGCTTTTTGTTTAGCGCAGGCGATATTGAGGTTACCCAACGTCGCAGCCAAGTGGAAGCGATTTCTGATATTACGGCCGAAATTGATGATGAGCAATTTATGCTGTATTGCCAGCCTATTGTGCCTTTATCCATTCATGTACCAGCACAGCATCACTTTGAAGTATTAATTAGAAAAGTAAGCCCAGATGGCCAAATTATGTTGCCAACTTCGTTTATACCATCGGCTGAACGTTATCATTTAATGCCCAATATCGATAGATGGGTCATTCGCAATACGTTCGCGGCTTATCGCGAAATGCTGGATAAAAGCCTAGAAAAATGCAACTACATGTTTTCGATTAATTTATCGGGTACCTCTTTAGGTGATAAAAGCTTACTGGGCTTTATTCGTGAGCAATTGGCGATTTATGCCATACCAGCAACCGCAATTTGTTTTGAAATCACCGAAACCTCTGCCATTGTTAATCTTAAAAACACCATTCATCTGTTTACCGCCTTAAGAAAATTAGGCTGTAGCTTTGCGTTAGATGATTTTGGCAGCGGCATGTCGTCATTTACCTATCTTAAAAACTTTGAAGTAGATTATTTAAAAATTGATGGTGCATTTGTAAAAGAAATGCATATTAATAAAATTGACCATGCCATGGTGCGATCAATTCATAGCGTGGCCGAAGCCATGAATATTAAAACAGTGGCTGAATTTGTTGAAAATGAAGCGATTTTAAAAGAACTTAAAACCATTGGCGTGCATTATGGCCAAGGTATGCACTTAGGCTTACCTGTTGCGATAAAAAAATTGATTGAGAATTTTTCGCAATTAAACTCATAATGGTGTTTTGTTAAACACGCGCGCCACGCAATATTTATTCAGCCATTATGATAGAAACAGACCGTTTTATTGCCCCCGAAGCCGCCAGCCCCCAAGAGGAGGCGATAGAACGCGCGCTTAGACCCAAAGCCCTAGATGAATACGTTGGTCAAGAAAAAGCGCGTAGCCAGCTAGAGATTTTTATCAATGCCGCGCGAGGCAGAAGTGAAGCTTTAGACCATGTATTGTTATTTGGCCCACCAGGTTTAGGCAAAACTACTTTAGCGCATATTATTGCGCGCGAAATGGGCGTGAATATGCGCCAAACCTCAGGCCCAGTGCTAGAGCGCGCAGGTGATTTAGCCGCCTTGCTCACCAATTTAGAGCCTAATGATGTGTTATTTATTGATGAAATTCATCGCTTAAGTCCTGTGGTAGAAGAGATTTTATACCCCGCCATGGAAGATTACCGCTTAGACATTATGATTGGCGAAGGCCCTGCTGCTAGAAGCGTGCGCCTTGATTTGCCGCCATTTACCTTGGTTGGCGCCACTACGCGCGCAGGTATGCTCACCAATCCCCTAAGAGATCGTTTTGGCATTGTGTCGCGCCTAGAGTTTTATACCTCAGAAGAATTGGGTAAAATTGTGCATCGCAGTGCAGGCTTGCTGGAGGTGCAAATTACAGCCACAGGCGCGCTAGAAGTCGCCAAACGTTCACGCGGTACACCACGTATTGCTAACCGATTATTGCGCCGTGTGCGTGATTATGCACAAGTAAAATCAGATGGCATTGTGAGTAGTGAGGTGGCAGATGCTGCGCTTAAAATGCTGGATGTGGATAGCCTGGGTTTTGATGTGATGGATAGAAAACTGTTACTTGCAGTGCTTGAAAAATTTGGCGGCGGTCCAGTCGGCTTAGATAATTTGGCGGCGGCAATTGGTGAAGAACGCGATACGATTGAAGATGTACTAGAGCCATATTTGATTCAGCAAGGCTATTTGATGCGCACTCCACGTGGACGCATGGCTACTGGTTTGGCCTATCAACATTTTGGCCTGCCAGTACCTAAAACATTAGCAACGGGTGAAGCTTGGCAGCAATAAACTCGCATCAATGGACGGTACGCGTCTACTACGAAAACACCGATGCAGGTGGTGTGGTGTACCATGCGCAGTATCTCAATTTTATGGAACGCGCCCGCACAGAGTGGTTGCGCATTATGGGTTTTGAGCATAGAAGCTTATTGCAAGAATATAATTGCGTGTTTGTAGTGCACAGCATGCAAATTCAATTTAAAAAATCTGCCAAATTAGACGATTTGCTTACAATCAGTAGCCAAATCACTAAAATGGGCCGTGGCAGTGTAGAGTTTTTGCAAACCATTCAGTTAAATCAACAAAATTTGGTAGAAGCAAATTTGAAGTTGGCGTGTGTAGATGCGCTAACTTTTAAACCGATGGCCGTACCGCTAGCCGTAAGGTGCATCATGGAAAAACAAACGATGGAGTTAGTATGAGTGTAGCAAATGATATGTCTTTATTTACCCTAATTTCAGGCGCTAGCTTGCCTGTGCAGCTAGTGATGGTGATATTGCTGATCACCTCAATTTTTTCTTGGTGGTATATTTTTATCAAAGTTGCCACTATTAAACGTGCCGAAACCGAATCAGAAGATTTTGAAAATAAATTCTGGTCAGGCGGCGATTTAAATAAACTATATGAAAGCGTTACCGCCGGCCGTCGCAAACCACAAGGCATGGCCAGTATCTTTGAAGCTGGCTTTAAAGAATTTATCCGCCACAAGCAACAAGGCAAAATGGAAATCAGCGACGTGATGGAAGGCTCACGCCGTGCTATGCGCGCTGCTTATAACCGTGAACTGGATGACTTGGATGCACATCTACCGTTTCTGGCATCAGTAGGCTCAGTAAGTCCGTATATCGGTTTGTTTGGCACGGTGTGGGGCATTATGAATTCATTCCGCGGCCTATCCAGTGTTGCGCAGGCCACGCTTAGCCAAGTGGCTCCTGGTATTGCAGAAGCCTTGATTGCAACCGCCATTGGTTTATTTGCGGCGATTCCTGCGGTGATTGCCTACAACCGTTTCGCATCCAGCGTCGATAGGCTATCGGTGCGTTATGAAAGCTTTATGGAAGAATTCACCAATATCCTGCAGAGAAAGAGCTAAGCCATGTCGCGCACTCGTAAACGCCGCATGATGAACCAGATTAATGTGGTGCCCTATATTGACGTGACATTGGTGCTGCTGGTTATTTTTATGGTGACAGCGCCTATGACTAACCCTGGCGTTGTTGATTTGCCTAAAGTAGGTCAAGCGCTTAAGCAAACAGCAGCACCAATTGTGGTGACGGTGCAAAAAGATGGCATGGCAGAAATAGAGGGCAAAAAACTGCAGCGTGACGAATTGTTATTTGAAATTAAAAAACAATTAAATACCAAAGATAGTGCGAATAATCCGCGCTCAGTTGTGGTGGCGGCCGATGAAAAAACGCCATATGGTAAAGTAATTGAGGTGATGGATTTATTGAAACAAGCAAAAGTGGATAAAGTGGGCTTGCTTTTCAAGCCAGCACCTTAGATATCAAAGCATTAAAAATCCTTACATATTAAGATTAACCAGTACTCATGATTAGAAAGCACGAAAACACAGATTCATGGAAAGCAGGTTTTCTGGCCATAGCCGTGCATGTTCTGTTGCTGGGCGCCATGCTGGTTTCGTTCAACTGGAAAGCCGCACATCCTGTATTAAATATCACAGAGGTTGAATTGTGGGATAAGTTGCCTGCGCCTAAACCAGTTGTTCAGCCAGCACCTGAACTCAAGCCTGTTGTAGAAGAAAAACCTAAGCCAGTAGAGCCCAAGCCAATAGTTGAGGAAAAACCAAAAGCAGATGAGCCAAAAGTTGATATAGCGCTAGAGAAAAAGAAAAAAGAGCTTGAGCAAAAAGAAAAAGCGGAGCTAGAAAAACTAAAGCTAGAGAAACTGGAAAAGCAAAAGAAAGACGCGCTGACTAAAAAATTAGCAGAAGAAATGCGTGAAGACGCGCTAAAAGATGCTAAAGCGGCGGAAAAGCAAGCAAAACTGGACAGCCAAAAAGCCTTAGATAAAATAAAACAAGACATGCTAAACGAAAATACGGGCACGGATACCAAGGCGGCAAGTGCTGCTAGTGCCAGTGTGATTGGTGAATATACCGATAAAATTAAAAGCAAAATTCGTGGCAATGTGAATAAAACATTATGTGGCGATGGAAATCCAGAATTGCGATTTGATATTGGTTTGCTACCCACAGGTGAGTTAAGTGGCCCGCCAAAGCTGGTTAAATCCAGCGGAATCGCTGCATGTGATGATGCAGTAGAGCGTGCTATAGCGGCATCTCAGCCGCTGCCTCTGCCCAGTGACCCTGCTATTTATGCTAAATTTAGAAATCTAAATTTGAAGTTTAAACCAAATGAATAGCGGCGGAATGTTGGCAGCGGTAATGTTAATAAAGCGTAAAAGATGTAATTAAAATGTAAATAGGGTGGTATCAAACTTCGTTTGCAGTAGAATTTAAATGAACTTTTAAGCAGGTACAACACTAAAAGATAATGAAACTGATTAAATTAATTGCTTTTTTAGCCAGCTTTTTAATGGCAAATGTAAGTTATGCAGCACTCGACATTGAAATTAGTGGCGGCAGTGCGCAACAAATTCCAATCGCGGTTGTGCCATTTGGCAACGCAGGAGCCACAAAAGACAGTATCAGCGAAATTATTAGTGCTGACCTAAAAAGAAGTGGTCTATTCAGAGTGCTAGAAACACGTGGTATGGCGAATTTGCCTACAACGCCAGCACAAATTAAATATGCCGAATGGGTTGCGTTGCAAGCGCAGGCAGTCACTGTAGGTAATGTGGAGTCAATTGCAGGCGGCCGTTTTAAAGTCAGTTTTCAGCTGATGGATGCACTAAAACAAACGCAATTAGCTGGTATGGATTATCAAATTGCGCCCAATCAAGTGCGCACAACTGCTCATAAAATCGCTGATATCATCTATCAAAAATTAACAGGCGAGCCAGGTGCTTTTGCCAGTCGAATTGCCTATATTACTAAAATTGGCAAGCGTTATGCCTTGCAAGTGGCAGATGCAGACGGATTTAACCCGCAAACCGTGGTTTCTTCTAATGAGCCGATTATTTCGCCAGCTTGGTCGCCAGATGGCAGCAAATTAGCTTATGTATCATTCGAAAAGAAAAAGCCTATCATTTTTGTACAATCGCTCACCAGCGGTAACCGCGAAGTGCTTGCCAATTTTAAAGGTAACAATAGCGCACCGTCTTGGTCACCAGATGGTAGCAAATTGGCGATTGTTTTAACCTATGGCGCAAACTCGCAAGTGCACACGATTAATGCCAATGGCAGTGGTTTGAAGTTAATCACTAAAAGTAACGCAATTGATACCGAGCCTGTGTTTTCGCCAGATGGTAGCCAGATTTATTTCAGTTCAGACCGTGGCGGTAAGCCGCAAATTTACAAAGTGCCAGTCAGTGGCGGCACACCAAGCCGTGTAACGTTTGAAGGCGGCTATAACGTATCGCCCAAGTTTTCCCCAGATGGTAAATCGCTGGCTTATATACGCAACGATGGTGGAAAATTTAAAGTTGCCATGCAGGATTTAGCTACTGGACAGGTGCAATTACTGTCAGAGGGTAGTCAAGACGAATCACCTAGCTTTGCGCCAAATGGTCGTGTTATCTTATACGCAACTAAGGTGCGTGGCCGTGGTGCGCTAGCAGCAGTTTCGTCAGATGGAAAAGTGCGCCAACGCTTGAATGATGCAGCGGGCGATGTGCGCGAACCGGCTTGGGGGCCTTTATTAAACTAATGCGTGTTTAACATGTGTGTGTAAAAGAATTGACACATTTGTTTGCGCGCTAAATAATTGTATTTAAATAATTTTATTAGGTTTGGTTTCAAAATAAGTCCCAATTTGGGCATAAATAAGGAGAGCAATATGATTAAGCAATCTGCAATAAACACGAAATTAATAACGGCACTCAGCTTGGCAGTATTCATGGTGGCTTGTAAAAGTACGCCAATAACACCAGCCAAAGTAGAAGATAAAAGCCCTACCACTTCATCATCTAGCAGTTCTACTAATAATGGGGCAGATACAAATGCCGTGAAAGAAGTGGCTATTGATAGCAACGCAAATGGTTCTGCAGACGGTAATCCATTACGCGACCCCAATAATATTTTATCTAAACGCAATATTTATTTTGATTACGACAGTGATGCAGTTAAAGCAGAATATCGCCCAATTGTTGAGGCACAAGCTAAATATTTACTAGCCCACCCTGATGCAAAAATGACATTGCAAGGCAACACTGATGAGCGTGGTACACGCGAATACAATTTGTCACTTGGTCAACGTCGTTCTGTTGCGGTTAAAAAATCGCTTAATTTGTTAGGTGTGCAAGATTCACAAATTGAAACAGTGAGTTACGGTGAAGAGAAGGCTACACAAAACTGTGCAGGCGAAGCATGTGATAAAGATCGCCGCGTTGATATTGTGCATCAAGGCGAGTAATCACTTTGCTTAACGTATCGTTCAACAATCTGCAAAAAAATCTACCAAGAAATTTATTGGCGCTGTTGATTGCAACTAGTGCAATCAACAGCCATGCCGCGTTATTTGACGATAAAGAAGCGCGCAAAAAGATTTTAGAAGTAGAAAGCAAAGGCCAAAGTAACTTTGAAACAAATCAAGCGGCAATTAACGATTTGAAAAAAAGCCAGGCAACTATTCAAGCGGTTCAAAGCCAAGGTTTTGCTGAATTGCAGAACCAACTTGAGGCATTGAAGCAGGAAATTGCTAACTTAAAAGGTGAATTAGAATTAGCTAACCACCATTTAGAGACAGCACAGCAACGCCAAAAAGATTTATACACAGACACAGACACACGACTGCGTAAAATTGAAAGCGCTGCTGTGGCTCCGCCAGTTGTACCAGTAGCACCTGTGGTGGTAGAAGAGGCTGATGTTAAAGCGTTTGCTGAAGCGGATAGTTTAAGTAAGTTGGCCAAGCATAAAGAAGCGTTTACCGCTTTTGATAGCTTTTTGAAGGATTACCCCAACAGCAAACTGACAGCTGATGCGCTATATGGCATGGGCTATTCGCAATTTGCATTAAAAAACTATAAATCTAGTATTGCTACTCAGCAAAAAGTAATGGATTTGCATGCAGACAGTAATAAGGCACCAGATGCGTTATACAGCATTGCGAATAGTCAAATTCAGCTTGGGCAAGTTACAAATGCAAAAAAAACTTTGCGTGATTTGGTTGCGAAATATCCCAATGCAGAGATAACGCCAAGTGCGCAAAAGCGCTTGAAAGCATTAGAAGCGCTGAAGTAGTTTTTAATAACTGCAGTTCTTTAAAATACCCAGCAAACCCTTAATACAGGTTTGCTGGGTATTTTTTTGCCACAATATTGCTGCGAGTAATCCCCCATTTGGGTGGTTGTTAATTCATTTTTCTTTGAAGATAATCCTTATTAATTTATATAAAAATCAAAGGGATGAACATGAAAAAATTATCGTTAGCTTTGCTTATGCTGGTGAGCAGCTTGAATGTGCAGGCAGAGGGGTTGTCAATTATTGGCGCCAACGCCATCACTTTTAGTGGATACGACGGCGAGCCGCTTGATTACACAGGCGCGCGCGACAGTGGATTTACAGGTAGCATTAACGCGTTATTTGATGGTAATTTGCAAGCGGTTTATTTGGGACAAAATAGCGATGATAAAAATCGCTTTCGCTTTGAGGCAGGTAATGCGCTGAATGAAGTGAACAATCCAGGTGATTTCATTTCAACAGAAATAAATGCAGGTATTGTTAACTTTAGGTTTAGAGATATAACGACAGGTGACGTCTTTAGAAATGGTTTGTCTACCAGCTTTGTTATTATGAGCGGCTTTATACCGTCTGATATATTGGGCACTGATTATGGCCCTTTTGATTATATTTTAGGCTTAAACGATAGCGGTAGTAGTGATGGTGACTATGATGACTTTGTTGTTGGATTAAGATTTTTACCTGTATCAGAAGTGCCCGTTCCAGCCGCATTGCCATTAATGGCTTCTGCTTTGGGTTTATTTGGTTTAAGTCGTCGTCGTCAATTAAAAGCGAAATAGTTTAGTTTTAATGTAATTGACTCAGTATGAATTGAATAGGCATTGCTAATCATGCACAAACAAAAAGGACGCTTGCGTCCTTTTTGTGTTTTTAATGCCGCAATTTTAAGGTTGCGCAAAATACACATGTTCTTAACATTTAGTGTAAGCATACTTTCGCGGTAAAATACGCCAATTGATTTATTGGTTATATAAGTATGGCAGTATTAAAAATTCACGAAATATTTTATTCGTTGCAGGGTGAGACTTCACGATTTGGCTTGCCCACAGTGTTTATTCGCCTTACAGGCTGCCCCATGCGCTGCACTTATTGCGATACTGCCTATGCGTTTAATGGTGGCAGCAATATAGACATTGCCGATATTATGAAAAAAGTTGCAGAGTTTGGCACAAAGTATGTGACCGTTACAGGCGGCGAGCCATTAGCACAAAAGCAATGCCATGTCTTGTTAACAGCATTGTGTGATGCAGGTTACAGCGTATCGCTAGAAACAGGCGGCGCAATCGATATTGCGCCAGTTGATTTACGGGTATCTATTATTTTAGATATTAAAACACCCGCATCTAATGAAGAAAAAAATATGCTTTGGGGCAATTTAGCCCATATTAAAACAAGCGATGAAATTAAATTCGTCTTATGTAATCGCGCAGATTATGAATGGGCGAAAAATAAGCTGCAAGAGCTTAAACTAGCTGAAAAATGCCCTATATTATTTTCGCCAAGCTACCATGAGTTAAAACCAGACGAGCTAGCCGCTTGGGTGTTACAAGATAAGTTGCCAGTAAGAATGCAAATTCAATTGCATAAAATATTGTGGGGTGAGAAGCAAGGCGTATGACTAAAAAAGCAGTAGTTTTACTTTCTGGCGGACTAGATTCTGCAACTTGTTTGGCCATTGCGAAATCGCAAGGCTTTGATTGTTATGCGCTAAGCTTAGATTATCATCAGAGACATATAGCTGAATTGCAGGCCGCGAGTAAAGTGGCGATGAAAATTGGCGCATCAGCGCATAAAACCGCCCAATTAGATTTAAGTTTATTTGGCGGATCAGCGCTGACTGATCATGCGATTAATGTGCCAGAAAGTGGTGCCAACCCTATTCCCGAAGGCATACCTGTCACTTATGTGCCAGCGCGCAATACGATTATGTTATCGCTTGCATTGGCTTGGGCAGAGGTGTTGCAAGCGCAGGATATTTTTATTGGTGTGAACGCGCTAGATTACTCAGGCTATCCAGATTGCAGAGGCGAGTATGTAGAGGCCTTTCAGCAGATGGCTAATTTAGCCACTAAAAGCGCGGTAGAAGGGCATCAAATTAAAATTCATGCGCCTTTAATTGATATGACAAAAGCCGAAATAATCAATTTAGGTATGCGGCTTGGTATTGATTACGCAATGACTGTTTCTTGCTATCAAGCTAATCATTTAGGCCAAGCTTGCGGCAAATGTGATTCTTGCCGATTACGCCGTGAAGGCTTTAATAGCGCAGGTGTGCAAGACCCTACATTGTATAAAATTTAATTTTATACACCCACTTTAAAATAAAACGCATTGCATAATGCGTCAATCAAAACAGGCATTACAGCACAATAGCGCTTGTTTAATACAGCTATTTTAGATGCTATCTTAGTCGTTTTTTTATAGTCCTTTTGCTTTCATGATGTAGTCCACTAAGCCCCCATTTGGGGGATATGTGGACTTTTTTTTTGCCTATAAGATTCAAAAGTAACATTTCTTTACAACTTTTTTACAAAATATTTTTTTCAAAAATACAACAGAAAAGTCATTTACTTAACGCAATTTTAACCACGCAAATTGAAGGAGCAGGGAATGAATAAAAAATTAACAAACTTGACGATGGCTGCATTTGTAGCGGCTGGTATTTTTGCTGCAAATTCAGCTAGCGCAGCATGCAGTGATATTAGCTATGGCGCATTAAGCAATGCTGCAAACAATGTTTATGCGGCCAATAATACGGGCGGCTTTCATTTAAATATGTGGGTAACTTTTGTGGATGAAACAGGCAAAGTGTGTGAAGTAACAACTACTGGCGCTAAGGGTGAATTAGCTAGCCGTAGTGAGTGGTTGGGTAGTCGTGTTATTTCTGCACAAAAAGCCAATACATCTAATGCATTTAGCTTAAATGGCGTTTCAATTTCAACGGGTGCTTTGTATGCAGCTGTTCAGCCAGGTGGCAGCTTGTTTGGATTGCAAGAATCTAACCCAGTAGATGCACAGGCAGCGTATAGCGGCAATGCAGAATATTATGGAACAAATCGTGACCCATTGCGCGGCAAACGCGTGGGCGGTGTTAACGTATTTGGTGGTGGCTTGGCTGTTTACAAAGGTGGCGTTAAGGTTGGCGCAATTGGTGTGTCTGGCGATACATCATGCACCGATCACGCTTTTGCATGGAAAGTGCGCGAAGCACTTGGTTTAGATACAACATCACCTAAAAACTTTGAGTTGTTAGATTTAGATACAGAATTTAAAGCATTAGGCGATCATCCATCTTGTACTGGAGATGACAGCGGTATTGATAACGCAAACTTTGGTTTTACCACTTTATAAAAATTAAAGTAAATAAAACAAACCTCAGGAAACTGGGGTTTGTTTTTGTGTTTTTAAGCGCGGCTTGCTGCAAAAATAAATGGCTCAATTACAGCCCAGAACACGGTGTGTTTTTTAAAATATATAAGAGACCTATGAGAAATTTTCATAAAAATCATGGATTTACATTATTAGAGCTGCTAGTTGTTATGGTGATTATTGGCTTGTTGGTAAGCTATGTTGGGCCTAGGTATTTTAATCAGCTTAGCCAATCTGAAGTGAAAGCCGCAAAAGCGCAAATTGATTCGATTAAAAAAGCATTGGATGTATATCGCTTAGACAATGGTCGTTATCCAGACCAAGTAACTGGATTAACAGCCTTGATGGTTGCGCCGCAAGAAGCCACTAGATGGAAAGGCCCTTATTTACAAAAAGAAATTCCAAGTGACCCTTGGAATCATCCTTACATTTACCGCATTCCTGGTGAAAAGTCAGAGTTTGATTTGCTATCTTTAGGAGCCGATTCAAAACCTGGGGGAGAGAACGAAAATGCGGATATTGTGAACTGATGATGCAATACCAGCTACGTGTATTAAAAGACGGCCAATCGCCTTATCGATTTAGTTTAGACGCTGAATCTGTGTTGGAGGCTAGAAAATTAGCTGAATCGCAAGGTTTGACTGTATTAAATGTACAGTTGCAACAATCTGCCTTTAATTTAAAAATTTTTAATCAAACCAAGCCATTTCCATTCATTTTATTTTGCCAAGAATTTCGTGTGTTATTTGAGGCGGGATTATCGGTATTTGATGTGATTGACACATTAATTGCTAAAGAAGTGAACACCAATAATAGGCAAATTTTACAACGTTTATTAAATGCCATTAGTGAAGGAAAAACGCTTTCACAAGCATTTTTGTTGCAATCTGATGTATTTCCCAGCTTATTTACAGCAACCATTAGCGCCGCGGAAACAACAGGCGATTTATCGGAAGCTTTATTGCGATACAGCCAATATTTAGAAAATATTGATTTACTTAAAAAACGTGTTGTCAGCGCCTCTATTTATCCTGCAATTGTGGTGGCTTTTGGGTTGGCTGTGCTCACGTTTTTGATTGTTTATGTCATTCCCAAATTTAGTAAAATTTATGAAACACAAATTAACAATGTATCAACCAGTACGCAATTTTTGCTGCAATTAGGCAAGTTTTCGCAGCAGTATGGTTTATATTTGCTGCTTGTGTCTACTGGGTTAATTGTTGCGTTGGTGACGCTTTTTGCGCGGCAAGATATGCGCGCAAAGCTTTACGACATGATATGTGGGCTACCTTATCTTGGCGAAAAAATCAGGGTCTATCACTTATCGCGCTTTTACCGTACATTTTCTATGCTATTAAAAAGCGGCATTCCAGTGCTAAATGGGTTAAGCATGGTCGATAGTTTGCTGGGCGCTGGTTTGCGCAACAACTTGCAACAAGCTAAAAAATCAATCAGTGAAGGCCAGCCATTTTCGCAGGCATTGCATCAGACGCAATTAACCACGCCTGTGGCTTTGCGCTTATTTAATGTGGGTGAAAAAACGGGCACGTTGGATAGCATGATGGAGCGTGCTGCTAGCTTTCATGAAGAAGAAATGTTGCGCTGGGTAGATCGGTTCACCAAGATATTTGAGCCAACATTAATGGCCATTATTGGCTTGTTAATTGGTGGCATTGTGATGATGATGTATATGCCGATATTTGAGCTAGCAAGCGGAATTGAATAGCGGTTTTAGCTGATGATTAATGCGCAAAATTTAAACGGTTTATTGCTGCAAGCAGCTAAAGAAGCCAAGTTAAACGGCCAGCGGCCAATTGAGGCTTTAGAGCAAGCCAGCCAATTAAGTGCACAAGATTTTACATTGGCGCTAGCCAGCAGCGTAGCCTACCCGCCAATTAACTTTTCACAAATGCTGGCTTTGCAGCCCGCTTTCTCACTTATTTCATTTTCGGAATCATTGCAGCGCGAATGCGTGCTGTTGCGTGATGATTCAGATGCTTATGTTTTTGTATTTGCCGATATTTATAACCAAAGTTTGCAATCTTGGGCGGCAGAGCGCATAGGCGCAGCCTTTAACACGCACTTAGCGCACCACGCTGATATTGCGGCTTACTTAGCCAAAATGGAAGAAGAAACCCGCACTGTTCATACCGCAATTGGCAATGTGAAAAATGGCGAAAACGAGGCAGATATTTCAGAAGAGCTATCGCTAAACAGGATTGAAAGTGATGCTAGCCCAGTTATCAAATTAGTGCGTTCTACTTTATATGACGCGCTGAAATCAGAAGCCAGTGATATTCATTTAGAAACTTCGCCTATGGGGTTAGTGATTAAATATCGCTTAGACGGCGTGTTAAGCCAAGTGGGGGCAATTAGCGATACGCAACTCACAGAGCAAGTGGTATCACGTATTAAAGTCATTGCAGAGCTAGATATAACCGAACAGCGCGTGCCGCAAGATGGACGTTTTCGTTCACATTATCGCGGCCGCGATGTAGATTTTCGCGTATCGATTATGCCCAGCATTCATGGTGAAGATGTGGTTATCCGTATTTTGGATAAGCAAACGTTGGCTGAAAAAGCGTTAGGCCTAAGGCTAGATGTGCTGGGATTAAGCGCGCAAACCATGGCGGTGATGCGTGAACAGTTTGCTATGCCTTATGGCATGGTGCTGGTTACTGGCCCAACAGGTAGCGGCAAAACCACCACGCTATATGCTGCAATTAGTGAAATTAATCATGGTGACGATAAGATTATTACCATTGAAGACCCTGTGGAATATCAGCTGGCAGGCGTTTTGCAAATACCTGTGAATGAGAAAAAAGGCCTGACATTTGCCCGCGGTTTGCGCTCTATTTTGCGCCATGATCCTGACAAAATAATGGTGGGTGAAATTCGCGATGCAGAAACAGCGCAAATTGCCGTGCAATCTGCTTTAACTGGGCATTTAGTTTTTACCACTGTGCACGCTAATAATGCGTTTGATGTGATTGGTCGTTTTTTAAATATGGGCGTTGACCCGTACAGCTTTGTATCTGCGCTAAATATTGTAGTGGCACAACGCCTTTTGCGATTAGTTTGCAAACATTGCGCAGAATCGGTCAGTATTGATAACGCTTTAGCGACGCCAGCGCTCAGCAAAAACATCAGTATTCCTGCCGATGCAACGCTTAAGCGCGGCAAGGGTTGCGGTGTTTGTCGTGGCACAGGCTATAAAGGACGGCGCGCTGTAGCGGAAATTTTGCTTTTAGATGATGAGTTGCGCGAATTAATTGCTAACCGCGCATCGATTAGGCAAATTAAAGAATTAGCGCAAAAAAAAGGAACACAGTTTTTACACCAAGCTGCCTGCCAAGCCGCTTTTGCGGGTGAGACAACATTAGAAGAAGTGCAACGTGTTGCACCTTATGTTTAAGTTAATGCATATGTTTAACTTATTTAAAACCACTATGACTTTAGCAATTAGCAATCAAGGTATTTCGTTACAACAAGCTGGTTCTAATGCGCAAATGCTTACCACTGCCGATTTTAAATTTTCTGATAGTGAATCGACATATCTACAACAGCTAAACACCATTCTGTCTGCGCATCAATCCTTAATCAAAGGTAAAACGCTGCAAATTGTTTTATCCAACACATTTGCGCGTTATTTAGTCTTGCCTTGGCAAGACAGCATCCTTAATCAACAAGATTGGCAATCCATCGCACAGCATGCATTTCGCCAACAATATGGCGCAGTAGCAGATGAGTGGCGCATAAAAGTAAATTTGCAGGCATATGGCCAAAATATACTGGCTGCCGCAATTGATGAAGCGCTATGTAAAGTGCTAGATAATTGCGCCAAACAGTTTAGTTTTCGCATCGCTAGTATCACGCCTTTACTTGCCGTATTGAGTGAGCAATCTACGTTAATTGATAATACTTGGTTGTTAGTTGCCGAGCCTGCACGCTTAACTTTGTGCCAAATTAAGCAAGGTAATTGGCAGCAAGTGCTGGTTGATGTGCCAGTGCAGAATCAAGAGTATCAACAAGCAGAACAACTGATTAACCGCAGCTTGCTGCATGTTCCAGCGGCAGAGCAGCCCAATAAAATTGCCACTTATGTATCCGCCAGTTTAAATAAAAATTGGCGCGATGATATTAATAGCCGCCAAAAATTGATGCAGCGAGTAAGCGGCACTATGCCACATGCGGCTTGGATGGCTAGCCAGAAGGTATTAGCCAATACGCTTAATTTCGCCAGCAAATCACGCATAAAGCCATCGTATTGGGCTTGGTTAATCTTATTAGCAAGCATTTGTCTGTTCGCTTTTTTATGGCAGCAATATCGAAATATTCAAATAGCTATAAATGACATACAGGCTAACTCAGTCAGCCGCAATGCCAACACTATTGATTCGGCTGCGCTATCAAGCCAGAAAATACAGCAGGCAAACACTCAATTGGCTATTAAGCAGGCACATGATGTGCAACAACATTTAAACACGCCTTGGCTTGCTATGCTAAACGCATTAGAAATGGCTAAAAGTAACAATCCAAATATTGAGTTAACTCATATTAGCCCAAACAAAAACCGCGCCGAGATTAAGCTAAAAGGCGAAGCGACTACATTTGCCGATATTACGCAGTTGCTAAATGATTTGCGCATGAACCCTAGTTTTAGCGATGCGGTACTTCTTGGCCAGCATGTTGAGCAAGATGCGGCAGAGTTGATTTATGTGTTTGAATTAAATATAGGTTGGCGATAATGCATCACCCGTTGATTCAAATTTTTAAATGGAATGTTTACCGCTTTATAGGCCGTATGAGTGATGTGGCTTGGTTGGCTATTGGGTTAATCGTAACTGCTGTCGTTGTTTACTGTTTAATCAATTATCCAATGATTCAATCGTTACAAACGCTTAAATTTCAAAATAGCCAAGCATCGGTATTGCCCGCAGCAAGCAGTCAGGCAGATGATTTGAGTCACTATATAAAGCAATTTCCAGCATTAGCAGAACGCGCCAGCAAAGTGGATGATTTAATGGCATTGGTTGCGCAGCATCAATTGCAATTAGACGAAGTGCGCTATCAATCAGTCACTGATGATGCGCCACTAAGTCGCTATATGCTCACATTTAGCGTATACGCGAGCTACCCAGAAACACATCAATTGCTAAACGATATCCTAACGAAAATGCCTTTTGTCGCAATTGATTCATTGCAATTAAATCGCGAAAGCGTGCTGGATGAAATTATAGAGGCGCGTATTCAATTGATTTTTTACTTTGCAAAAGCCGCATCATGACGCGCCAATCACTTTTTATTTGGGGTGCCTTACTGGTGATAATGTGGCTAAGCTGGGATAGCTATCAGCATCAGCAACTACAGGAAAATAGCGCCAAATTAGTTTTACCCACACGCGTGCTATCCCCACAGCAAACCCAGCAGCAAGCAGTAAATCAAAAAGTGAGTGTGGCAGGTGATTCATCAACGTTGCAATTATCCATACGGCAAGCTATGCCTAGTCAAATCGATTTATTTGCAGCACCAAAGCAAATTGTAGAAGTGCCTACTAAAACCCTGCGGCAGTCTGTGCAAGCCGCTCTACCTATTGCGCCGCCATTGCCGTTTAAATTTTTAGGCCGTATAGACACGGGCGATAGCAAGGGTGTACTGCTAAACGTGAATAATGAAGTGATGCCGATTAAAACAGGCGATATTTTGTTAGGGCAATATGTTGTGCAAACAATTTCTGAAAGTGAAGCCGGCGTGCAAGTACAGTTTTTGTATCAGCCACTGAATCAAGTGCAAACATTAACTGGATTGACAACTAATTAAGAAAGTCATGTGATGAATCAGCCACTATTTAAATTACTGAAGCAAGAATTAAGCTTATGCCTAATGTTGCTGCTTGTTGCTTGCCAAGCGCCAGCACCAAAATTAAAAGTGGATGAGCATGTGAATAATCGCCTGCAAAATCCAACATATGCAGAACAAGCGCCCGATAAAGTTGAGCATGTAAATGCGCGTGACAAAGTAATTTATACATTTTTAGCCAATGCAGAGCTGGCCTGGCAGCGCGAAGACTATGCTGAGCTGAACAATATTTACACAGCACTTAATCAATACGACCCAGGCAACATAAGGGCAAAGGAAGGTTTTCGACAAACAGAAATTGCCCAAAGGCACCAAAATTTGATTGCCGAAGCGCAACGCCTTATGCACATCACCGAGCCAGAGAATTCAGTTGCAGACGATGCGCTGGCGATGGAACAATTAAAATCGGTATTACTGGAAAGCCCTCAGCATGAAAAGGCTTTGCTGTTATACAACCAACTATTAGCCAAGCAAGCCATTCAGCAAAAAGCCAAATTGAATAAAAGATTAAGTTTTGGTCAACCCATCACTATGGAGTTTAGGGATGTGAATTTGAAAATGATTTTTGAATCGCTAGCTAAAACAACCAAAATCAATTTTATTCTGGATAAAGACGTGCCCAGCGATACTAAGGCCACTATTTTTGCTAAAAACATGGCATTTAATGATGCGCTAGATTTATTGTTGCAAACCAATCAGTTAGAGAAAAAAGTATTAAGCGAAAATTCGGTCATTATTTATGTAAACGATATTTTGCATCAGCGAGATTATAAAGACTTAAGCGTGCGCAGCTTTACCTTAGATTATGCCGATGCAAAACAGATGAGTACGATTTTGCGCACCATGTTGAATATGCGCAATATGGAAATTGATACCCGATTGAACACGCTGCTGATTAAAGATTCGCCAGAAATTTTAGCGTTAGCCGAAAAAATTATATACGCGCAAGATAAGCCCGATGCAGAGGTCATGTTAGAGCTGCAAGTACTAGAAGTAAAACGCAGCTTTTTACAAAACTTAGGCGTGCAGCCGCCAACAGGGGTAAGTTTGCCAGTACCAGCCAACGGTATTGTTACCATTCGCGATTTAAAAGTATCGGGTAACTCACTGGTGGTTAATGGCGTGCCAGGTTTGGTGTTTAATGCCACTGATGGCGATGTGAATTTACTGGCTAACCCCAGAATCCGTGTCAAAAATAAAGATACAGCGCGTATTCATATTGGTGAAAAAGTGCCTGTTTTTACCGCCAACGTGGCGTCTACAGGCGTTGCATCGCAAACAGTACAATACATTGATGCAGGCTTGAAATTAGAAGTAGAACCAACTATTAGCTCAACCGATGATGTCACGATTAAAATCAATCTAAATGTAGGATCCATTGGTGATCAAGTAGTCGCCAGCACGGGTAGCAGCCAAAGTGTAGCGTTTAGAGTGGGTACGCGTTTGGCCTCTACCCAACTGCGTTTGCATGATGGTGAAACGCAAATTTTGGCAGGCTTAATCGATGATCAAGACAGAAAAACAATCAACAAAATTCCGGGTATTGGCGATATTCCATTGTTAGGTAAATTGTTTTCGAACCAAAGTGATAACAAAAGTAAAACCGAAATTGTGCTATCTATTACGCCACACATTATCCGCCCACGTAAAAATTATGAGGCGCATGAAGCCGATATTTGGACTGGTGCAGATGGTCAAGCGGGCAGAGCTGCGCCATCACCAAGCCTGATTAATGGCGGCGCACCATTTATTGTGCCCAAACCTCCCGTACAAACGTCAACGGTAAGCAAGGATGACGCACCGAAAAATATTAATATTCCACTACCATCAGGCTTTTCACTTGGTGGTGGCGCCATTCCTGGCACGCTTGCGCCGCCAGCCCAGTAAAAGGTGAATTTGATGCTTATAGCCTTTAATCATCCGCATAAAATGCATGGATTTTCATACATTGAGATGGTGTTCTCAGTAGCCATGCTGGCTTTATTGGCAGCGGTAGCAACGCCATATTTAGAAAAAAATATTCAGCGAAAAAAGGAAACTGAGCTTAGGCAAAATCTACGTCAAATTCGTACAGCAATTGATAGCTACAAAGCCGCGGCAGATGCAGGCAAAATTAAAAGAGTTGTTAATGATAGTGGCTACCCGCCAAGCTTAGATAGTTTGGCCGAAGGTGTAGAGGATATTTCTAGCCCTAATAAACAAAAACTTTTTTTTATCAGACGCATTCCCGCAGACCCTATGTTCCCTATTGATAAAAATACATCGGCCATACGTGCAATCAAGCCATCAGATACATGGGGTAAGCGTAGCTATGCAAGTGATGCAGACTCTCCGCGTGAAGGTGCAGATGTGTATGACATTTATTCTTTAAGCACCGATATTGCTAATAATGGGGTGGCATATCGTGATTGGTAATAACGCTATCCAAAAACGCCAAAATGGCTTTACGTTTATCGAGCTGATGGTAGTAATGGCGATTATTGCAACGATTATTGCAATTGCCATGCCGCGATACTTTGATGGCTTGCAACGTACAAAAGAAACTGCACTTAAGCAAAATTTAAAAGAAATGCGCGATGCTATTGATGATTATCATGCGGATAAAGGTGTATATCCGGCAGAGCTGCAAACCATGGTTGCAGAGCGCTACTTAAGGTTTATTCCAGTTGATCCAATCACTGAAAAAGTAGATACATGGCAAATCATCGCTACGCCAGATCGTACTAATCGCGTATACGATGTCGTCAGTGGTGCTGATGGCTTAGACAGCAACGGTGAAGCTTATAACAGCTGGTAATTTGAATGCACATCGCACAATATAATCAGCGCGTTAAACAAGCTGGATTGACCTACTTAGCAGTGCTATTTTTAGTAGCCGCAATTGCTGTGAGTATGGCGGTGGTTGCGCAAAGCGAAGATATGCGACTAAAACGCGAAAAAGAGCAAGACTGGCTATACGCAGGAAAACAATATGAACGAGCAATATCAAGCTACTACCAGCAATCGCCAAATGGCTTAAAAACTTTGCCAGCCAGCATAGATGATTTGTTGTCAGATAAGCGATTTATTGCGCCTACACATCACTTACGCAAAGCCTATTTAGACCCACTAACCAATCAACCATGGGTTTTACTAGTTAATGATGAAAATCAATTACTTGGCGTAGTGAGCACATTGCAACAACCCATATTATCGACTAAGATTGTGCGAGAATTTCAGGCAAGCCAAGCCGATATGATTGCTCAATATAGTGATGTTAAATTTGAATTTAAATCTGAATCTAAAACTGAATTTAAAACAGGTAAAACCCCATCTTCGAATGCAGATGAAGAACCTGTTTCAGATGCCAGTTCAGATGCTAGTAATGAAAGCGAAACGCTAGATGATGTAAATAATACGAATATATTCGCGCAAGAGTGAGCGTGCGCATAACAGCTTTGATGCTTAAATAAGGTAACAATAAAAATGACAACCAATAATGCAAAGCAAGATGATAGTTGGCGTATAAAGATGCTAGAACAAGGTTTGGCCCACTTAGGCCAAGCTTTAATTATTGTTTCAAATCGGGTGGAAGTCGTCTTTGCATCATGTGCTGCAGAGAAATTGCTCAAAAATCAGCATGGCCTTAGTGTAATGAATAACCAACTAACCGCAGAGTTAGCTCCCGATAATAATCGTCTACAAACTGCCATACGTACTGCGGTTGATTCGCAGCATACCCAAGATAACGCAATTAGTATTTACATACACCGCACACAGCACCCTAGGCCTTATTATTTATCGATTAGCCGAATGCAAAAGCAAGAAGACGAGCGTAGAGATGGGCACAATGTGTTGATTTTAGTGAAAGATTTAAGTTTAAACTATGAGTTTTGGACAGATAGGCTAAGTGCTGGCTTTGGCTTGTCCAGACGTGAAGTAGAGTGTGTTGTGCTTTTAACCGAACGCAGAAGCACCAAGGAAGTATCTGAAGTAATGGGGATTAGTTCTGAAACCGTACGCCAATACATTAAAAATGTATTTAAAAAAATGGATGTACAAAAACAGCATGAGCTGGTGAGTTTGGCGCTGGAATATCGCAGAAATCGTTAATGCTTTCTGCTTGAATGAAATATTTTGCTTGTCATCATTCTACTTTTTCACGTATAATCCGCGCCTTTCTGCATAACCTTTTCTATTAAAAAAAGAACCCATTTTACAATGTTGTAGTAGCTGATTCACGCAATCGTCGTGATGGCCGCTTTATTGAGCGCGTTGGTTTTTACAACCCGTCAGCAAAAGCTGGTGCAGAAGGCTTGCGTATCGATGAAGCACGCGTTAGTCACTGGACTAGCAATGGCGCACAACTATCAGACACAGTTGCGCGTTTAGCTAAAACGCATGCAAAAGGCCCAGAAGCCGCGCTTGCAGCTAAAGCCAAAGATGCTGCAAAAGCTGATGCTGCAAAAGCAAAAGCAGCGGCATTAGAAGCTGCTAAAGTGAAAGCTGCTGCAGATGCTGCCAAAGCTGAAGCCGATGCAAAAGCTGCCGCTGATGCTGCTAAAGCAGCTGAAGAAGCCGCCGCCGCAAAAGCTGCTGCTGAAGCGCCAGCAGAATCAGCTGCAGAAACACCAGCAGCTGACGCTTAATTGACTATTACTGATTGCTTAAGGCAGTCTTAAGCAATGAGTTTAGTTAACACTAAGATAACAGCAAATTCTCTGTCAAATAACTTGCCAGAGAATCTAGTAGTCATGGGGCGCATTGTGGCGCCCTACGGTGTTTTTGGATGGCTGAAAGTAGTGCCTGATACCGAGACGATAGACAGTTTGTTTGATTACGACACTTGGTGGGTTGGCAAAGACGATAACTGGCGCGAGCTGGATGTTGTTGAAGCAAAGATACATAACGATGTGCTAGTAGTTAAATTGCAAGGCATAGATGATCGCGATGCGGCATTTGCTTGCAAAGGTAAACAGGTGGCTGTACCGCGAGATGCGTTACCTGAAGCCGCAGAAAACGAATATTACTGGTCAGACTTAATTGGTTTAACGGTTAAAAATCAGCAAGATGTGATTTTTGGTGAGATTATCGATGTGTTTGAGACTGGTGCAAATGATGTAATCGTAGTAAACAGTAAGGATGCGTTAGAAAGTCGCGAGAGGCTGATTCCTTTTACATCTCAAACGATACTTGATGTTAATTTAGAAGCAAAGACTATGCTTGTAGACTGGGATGCAGAGTTTTAATTGCTTGCTTAGTGTCCAGAAAGCGTAAATTAGCAGATGCGTTTTGATGTCATTAGTTTGTTTCCAGAAATGTTCGATGCCATCACTAAGTTTGGTATTACATCAAGGGCACAAGCGCGCAATATATATAGTGTGAACGTGATTAATCCGCGCGATTTTACGCAGGATAATCACAAAACGGTAGATGATAGACCCTACGGTGGTGGCCCTGGCATGGTGATGTTAGCTGAGCCGCTGGCAAAGTCGATTGATCTGGCAAAACAAAATCAATCGGCCTTAGGTTTTAAGCCGTACGTCATTCACTTGTCGCCACGCGGTGTTGCATTAAATCACCAAAAAGTGATGCAATTGAGCCAGATGCAAGGTTTAATATTGCTGGCAAGTCGTTATGAAGGTGTGGATGAGCGCTTAATTAACGCGATTGTAGATGAAGAAATATCGATTGGTGATTATGTGTTAAGTGGCGGTGAATTGCCTGCTATGGCACTAATAGACGCAGTTGTGAGGCAATTGCCAGGTGTATTGGGTGATGCAGATTCAGCAATAGAAGATTCGTTTGTGAATGGCTTGCTGGATTATCCGCATTACACACGACCAGAAGTGCTTGAGCTAGATGAAATGATAGAACAAAAGGTGCCAGAAGTACTATTGTCTGGTAACCATGCAAAGATTAGAGAATGGCGATTAAAACAATCGTTATTGCTAACAAGGGCGAAACGCCCTGATTTATTGGCCGCAAGGTCGTTGACGAAAGAGGAAGCTCGGCTGCTACAAGAAGGGCTTAGAGAGCAGGAACAAGCTTCTTTACAATTAAAAGGAACGTAAAGGAAACAATATGGCAGATATTATTAAAATGTTAGAAACGGAAGAAATTGCGCGCTTAGGCAAAACCATTCCAACTTTCGCCCCAGGCGATACAGTGGTAGTTGGCGTAAACGTAGTTGAAGGTACACGTAAACGTGTGCAGGCTTACGAAGGCGTTGTCATCGCAATCCGTAACCGTGGCTTAAATTCTTCATTCATCGTGCGTAAAATCTCATCTGGTGAAGGTGTAGAGCGTACATTCCAAACTTACTCACCATTAATCGCTTCTATTGAGGTGAAACGCCGTGGTGATGTACGTCGTGCTAAGTTGTACTACTTGCGTGAGCGTTCAGGCAAATCTGCACGTATTAAAGAAAAATTAGTAGCGCGTGAAAAAGAAGTAATGGCGCCAGCAGAAAAAGCCTAAATTTATTTAGATTTAAAGTTTTTTTAGCAATATCAAAAGCCCCAAAACAATTAATACTGTTTTGGGGCTTTTTTGTTTGCGTTAGTTTTCATATTTAAGTTAAATTAGTAACTGTAGAAATTAAACCTTTTAATGGCCTAATTTATTTAAAACTATGCAGACTAATAACAAACATCCCCTGCAATACGATGCAATTCTATTAGTGCCATTTGGAGCAATAGGAATTGCAGTACAAGGTGTGCAGGTGGTGATTGAGCTGCTAACAGAAAAGCATGAGCCCAAACCAGCGCAGCACAAAATAGCAGAAAGAGTTGCAGCACAAATAGAGGCTTATTTAAGCAATGCTTACAATGATTTTAATTTGCCCATTGTTTACAAAGGTACACCATTTCAACGCCGTGTTTGGCAGGCGGTTAGTGCAATTCCATGTGGGCGAGTGCTCACTTATGGTGAAATAGCCCAGCAAATTGGTAGCGGACCGCGTGCGGTTGCAAACGCCTGCGGTGCTAACCACTTGCCTTTGGTGATTCCGTGCCATCGCGTGGTGGCAAAAAATGGATTAGGCGGTTATATGCGCGGCCAGGCAGATGGTTTAAAAATTAAAAAATGGTTGTTAAAGCATGAGGGTATTCGCTTTGAAAAGAGTAAACCAATGTGGCCGAAATAGATCAAGATAAAAGCCTAGGCGAATTAGATGCCTTTATTGACCATCTTTGGCTAGAAGATGGATTATCCAAAAATACACTTGAAAGCTATCGTACCGATTTAAGCCAATTTAATACTTGGCTACGCAATCAACAAAAGCATTTGCTGCATGCTCAACAAGCCGAAATTCAGCGGTATTTAGCGGTTAAATTTCCTACAAGTAAGCCACGCAGCATTAGCAGGCTGATTGCAAGCATGCGCCGATTTTATCGTTACGCAGTGCGTGAGCACCTGATTCAAGAAGATCCAACGCTACAAATCGAATCGCCCAAATTGCCGCGTAGCCTGCCAAAAAGTTTAAATGAACAAGAAGTGACCGATTTGCTAAAAGCCCCTGATATTCATCAGCCGATTGGCTTGCGCGACAGAGCCATGCTAGAGCTGCTATATGCAAGTGGCTTAAGGGTTTCTGAGTTGGTGACGGTTAAGGTAAGTGAGGTCAGCACGCAAGATGGTGTGGTGCGCGTAACAGGTAAGGGTAGCAAAACGCGATTGGTACCAATGGGTGAAGAAGCTGCCGATTGGATACATAAGTATTTAAAATATGCGCGGCCAGACATTTTGCAAAAAAGACTATGCGACACGCTTTTTGTAACTAATCGCGCCGAAATGATGACGCGTCAAGCCTTTTGGTATTTGATTAAACGTTATGCATTGGTCGCTGGTATTAATAAGCATATGAGCCCGCATGTGCTGCGCCACGCCTTCGCCACGCACTTGCTAAATCATGGCGCCGATTTACGCGTGGTGCAAATGTTATTAGGGCATTCAGATATTTCTACCACACAGATTTATACGCATGTGGCGCGGGAAAGGTTGAAAAAACTGCATAGCGATAATCATCCGCGCGGTAAGTTTTAACTTAACACGTGATTTGGATCGAAACTTTCAATCTCTATATCTTCAATCACGATGCCGCTATCCCAAGCATCCACAACTTCTTTTGCTTTTGTGTAGTCTGAATCGGCTACGTTAACCGTCACCAAACCAATCGCAGGTATTTCGCCCACGCCGCCTTGTAGGTAATCGCCAAAAACATAGGCGGTGATTTCTTGTTGTTCTAGTAGGTTTTTGATTAGATGGGCTTCTGTGCTGTTTGAGGCGTTGTAGACGGTTATCATTTTTCAGCTCTTTTAATTGGTTAAGTTGCTTTTCGCCTTTGGGCGAGATACTTTATTTTGCTTGTCCAAAATAAAGTATCCAAACAAAAAGACACCCCATGCCGCTTTTTCCTTCGGACTTAGCGCCGCATCTGGATGGCGACTGCGGAACTCGCGCTTTCAGCACTCAAACAGTCCTCGCCGCCTACCATCTGCCGCTCAAGCCGAAGGCGCGGCAAAGGGGATTCATAGTTTAGGGCAAGTAATCATTAATGGCATATGATCACTCAGCGCCAACCACTCTTGAACTTCTCCGATTTGTATTGAAGCATCAGATAAAACAGATTTAGGTATAAATGCATAGTCGATATGGTATGGCTTGGACAAGTTTCTGTGAAGATAAAAAGTGGATTGAAGCTCCTCCCCGTGATTGTTATTCATAATTTCATGATAAAGACTGACAATGCCTTTGTCATGAAGTATTTTTACGCAAGTTGAATGGTCTCCCTCAGAGCGCTTGTAATCCCAAATTTTATTACTATTAAAATCTCCGATAAAAATTTGATCTTCGATTCGATCAAAATTGTTTATTAAGAATTTGTAAAGCTGGCCTATGTATCTAAAGTGCTTGGAATCATTTTTTTGTGTCCATACAGCCACAAACTCTAAAACATTATTGTAGCGAAATGGAATAAACCATTTAAGCTGATTGTCATTAAACGATTGATCAAAATTCAGAGGCTCTAAAGTAGCATGATCTTTTGCAAATACACCAAGCCCTCTGCTTTTGCTATTACCAACCCAAAGATAGTTTTTTGCCCAAGATTGATACTCAATATCTTTGCTTAAAGCTGGATTTTCGCACTCTTGAATAATTAAAATATCAGCATCAAATGAAGTGAGTTTAGGGTATTTGCGTCTAAACGCACCATTGCAATTCCAGCTGATAATCTTCAAGCACTTCTCTCCAGAATTACCCCCAAAGCCTTCAACCCTGGCAATATCGCAGGTTTAGCCACTTTAGTCTTCACACTTAACGCCTTAAACTCACTCAAAATCAACTGGCAAACATGCTCCGCTAACGCTTCTACCAATTTAAAGCTATTCTCATTTAATGTTTCGCGAATGCGTGCAACCACAGCGCCGTAGTCAATGGTGTCTTCTATCCCATCGCTTTTGCCCGCTTTACTTAAATCGTAGCCAATTTCAATATCCAAAATAATGGTTTGCGCCACCATGCGCTCCCAATCTGGCACGCCTAGTTTGGTTTGTACTTTTACTTGCTCTAAAAATATGGTGTCCATGATTTTTGCTATGGTTTAGAATGTGTGTAGTTAGATTTTAGAGCATCTTAATATGAATGAGTTAGGTTTTATTCCCGTAACACTTGTGCCAATTATCTGGATTGTGGCGGCTTATTTAATTGGCTCAATTGCGTTTGGTATTTTGGTGAGCAAATTATTTGGTTTGCCAGACCCGCGTACTGTGGGTAGCGGTAATATTGGTGCGACTAACGTTGCGCGTAGCGGTAAAAAATTACCCGCAATTTTAACCTTGCTAGGCGATGCTTTTAAAGGCTGGCTACCAGTTTGGCTGACTTTACAATCGGGCATGCTCATGTGGGTAGTGGCGGCAGTGGGTTTAGCCGTGTTCTTTGGGCATTTATTTCCTATTTATCACCGATTTAAAGGTGGTAAAGGCGTGGCGACTGCGTTGGGAATTATGCTGGCGATTTCTTTCATGCTGGGATTAGCGGCATTAGTCACGTGGGCAATTGTATTTGCTATCTCGCGCTATTCTTCATTAGCGGCGATTGTTGCTGCGGTGCTTGCACCGCTTTACGCGTGGTTTTTGTTACCTTACAAAGATTATGTGGTCATGATGCTTGTAATTGCGGTGATGTTAGTTTGGCGACATAAAAGCAATATTCAAAAATTGCTGGCAGGAACTGAATCTGGTTTTGGTAAAAACAAAAGCTAGCAACAAGTGATTGTTAGCTTTTACAGCTTTAAATTATGGCGTTTGTAATTCTGCTAAATCCCAACGCGGTTTAACGCTAACGCTGTAATTTTGTTTTGCATTGCTTAATTCTGGCTGCCCGGATCTCATTGCTTCTACTTGCATAGCTTGTAATCTCATTGCGCCTGCAAATGCAATCATCGCGCCGTTATCGGTGCAAAACTCTAAACGCGGATAACTTACTTTACACAATTTTTTCTTTGTAGCCGCGTTCAAGCGTTCGCGTAATCGCGTATTTGCACCCACTCCGCCAGAAACTACCAAATTATCTAATCCTGTTTCACGCAGCGCAATCATACATTTTGTGGTTAAAATTTCAGTGACCGCTTCTTGAAATTCCCATGCAATATTGGCTTTAATCACATCGTCAAGCGGCTGATTGTTGTTAACTAATGTGAGTACAGCCGTTTTTAAGCCACTAAAGCTAAAGTTTAAATCTTTGCTATTTAACATGGGACGCGGCAAGCTAAACTGTGGTTTACCAGCAGATGCAAGCTTTGCCAATGCAGGGCCGCCTGGATAACCCAAGCCCAACAATTTCGCCGTTTTATCAAAAGCTTCGCCAGCGGCATCATCCAACGTATCACCCAACAATTCGTATTGACCAATACCGTCAACGCGCATTAATTGGCTGTGACCGCCAGAAACCAATAGCGCAACAAACGGAAATTGCGGCGGATTTAGCTCTAGCAAAGGCGCAAGCAAATGTCCCTCTAAATGATGTACGCCAACACTAGGAACGCCCAACGCAAAAGCCAGTGATTGCGCAATGCTAGTGCCAACTAATAATGCACCAGCCAAGCCAGGGCCTTGTGTGTAGGCAATCCCATTTATATCAGATAATGTTTTATTGGCTTGCTTTAAAACAGTTTCGGTTAGTGGCAGCGCGCGGCGAATGTGGTCGCGAGACGCGAGCTCTGGTACTACGCCGCCAAAATCGGCATGCATGGCTACTTGAGAATGTAGGGCATGCGACAATAAGCCATGCTCAGTATCGTATAACGCAACGCCTGTTTCGTCGCAAGATGATTCAAAACCTAAAACCAACAAATGATTATTCCTAAGATATGGGTGAAGAAAAAGTGTGGTGTTTACAAAAAAATAGCATCATTTGTTAGCTAAATGCACAAAATCATTGAACAAAAACAATTATACGATTAAAATAGTGGACTTTTCTTGAGTTTCGAACAGATTCTCAAGTGTTATTTTAAAGCAATTGCCGATAAGAGAGAACGAATGTCTAGTGTACGTGTAAAAGAAAATGAGCCGTTTGACGTTGCATTGCGCCGTTTTAAACGCCTAATTGAAAAAACAGGTTTGTTAAACGACCTTCGCGCACGCGAATTCTACGAAAAACCAACTTGGGAACGTAAACGTAAAGCGGCTGCCGCGGTTAAACGTCAATATCGTCGTTTACGTAATCAAACATTACCAGCAAAACTTTACTAAGTTTTATTGGTTTGATTGAATAGTGTGACTGAGACAAATGTAGCGGACAATCAAGCCGCAAACAATACATCAAACGAAGTACCTGCATTTTTGCATATTGCCGATCGATTTATTGCGCTAGCGAATGAGCAAGCGCAACAAAAAGATTTGGCTACTGCAAGTGCAGGTTTTTTGTATGCCAATGCACGCTTTACAGCTTTTTTAGTGGCTTCGCAATGCGGTACTACAGAAGCGCTTGAAGCTGAAAAAGCCGCTGCAATTGAATATTTTGTGAATCAATACGCGCAAGCGCTTACCAGCAATATTACCGATTACCAACAAAACTTTGCACAATACTTTAGTAAGTAATTGCTAAGTTAGACTCCATGACATTAAAAGCCCAGATTTCAGAAGATATGAAAACCGCCATGCGCGCTAAAGATAGCGTGCGTTTAGGGGCGATTCGCTTATTGCAATCAGCAATTAAACAGCGTGAAGTGGATGAGCGTATTGAATTAAGCGATGCTGATATCATTGCTGTTATTGAAAAAATGCTTAAACAACGTCGCGATTCAATTGCTGCTTTTGAATCAGCTAACAGAGCAGATTTGGCTGATATTGAAAAGTTTGAAGTGACGGTTTTACAAACTTATATGCCAAAACAGTTGAGTGATGATGAGCTGAATCAAATCATCACGCAAGTGATTGCCGATTCTGGCGCTACAGGCGCAAAGGATATGGGTAAAGTAGTTGGCTTGGTAAGGCCGCTAGTGGCAGGTGTTGCCGATATGGGCAAGGTTTCAGGTCTGATTAAATCGCGCTTGAGCTAGATGTAAAGCCAGCATTAAAACTAAAGGAGCGATAGCTCCTTTTTTGTTTTATAAATTAAGCTAAAATTGCATCAACTTTGTAAATATATTCTATGCATTCAAAGTTTTAAGCAAAACAAGGTGCGAAATTAAATTTTATGCGCGCATGCGTATGTATATAAGCAAAAAATTTAATTAAGTGACGCAGTATTCGACAAATGGTTTAAGCAGGCAATCCGCAAGGCGGATGCTCGCAAAGTTTGAATTGCAGAGACAATATTTTGATTCCTGAAAGTTTTATTCAAGACCTACTTAATCGCGTCGATATCGTTGATGTGATTGATAAAAGTGTGCCGCTTAAAAAAGCTGGTGCCAATTACTCCGCCTGCTGTCCATTCCATAATGAAAAATCCCCAAGTTTTACCGTAAGCCCCACCAAGCAGTTTTATCATTGTTTTGGGTGTGGTGCGCATGGCACTGCCATTGGTTTTTTAATGGAATATACAGGTTTGAGTTTTGTAGAAGCCATTCACGATTTGGCCAAAAACGTGGGCATGATTGTGCCTCAGCAGGATTCAACGCCCGCATCGCGCGAGGCAGATGCGCAAAATAAAACTATCAAGCTGGGTTTGCAAGAAACCTTGCAGCAAGCCGCTAATTATTACAAAGCCCAATTAAAAGAAAGCCAACGCGCAATTGAATACTTAAAAGGGCGTGGCCTAAGTGGTGTGATTGCTGCTAAGTTCCAAATTGGTTACGCGCCTGCAGGTTGGCAGAACTTGCAAAACGTTTTTAGCAATTACGAAAATGAAGCTTTGCAAACCGCGGGTTTGGTGGTTGAGAACGAGCAAGGTCGTCGCTATGACCGCTTTCGCGACCGTATTATGTTTCCTATTCATGATCAAAAAGGCCAGGTAATTGGTTTTGGCGGGCGCGTGATTAACCCAGAAGATACGCCTAAATATTACAACTCGCCTGAAACGCCCTTATTTCAAAAGGGGCATGAGTTGTATGGCTTGTTTGTGGCAAGGCGCGCGATTCGCGATGCTGGCCGTGTGCTGGTAGTTGAAGGCTATATGGATGTGGTGGCGTTAGCACAATACGGTATTGAATATGCAGTAGCTGCATTAGGCACGGCCACTACGCCTTTTCATATCACCAAATTAATGCGCCAAACGGATGAAATTGTGTTTTGTTTTGATGGCGATAATGCGGGCCGCACTGCTGCTTGGCGCGCGGCTATGAATGCGCTACCAGCGCTAACTGATGGCTTGAAATTGCGCTTTTTATTTCTGCCCAAAGAGCATGACCCTGATAGTTATGTGCGCGAATTTGGCAAAGAAAAATTTGAGCTAGAAATGCAAAATGCCATGCCGCTTTCGCAGTATATTATTGCGCATTTAAGTGAGCAAAATTCGCTTAATTCGCAAGAAGATAAAGTGAAATTTTTAAACGAAGCCGAGCCGATTTTGCGTCAAATAGTCGCCCCAAGATTTTCCTTGTTATTGCGTAAGCGTGTGGCAGAAATGGCGGATGTGACGGATGCGGAAATGCAAAGTTTGTTAAAGCTGCCTGCGCCCAATAAAGCGCCAGCTAAAGCCACGCAAAAACAATCGCGTGCGCCGCTATCAATTGAAAAGCGCTTTGTATTGATGTTGATGATGCAGCCGAGCTTGGTTAAGCCTGAGCATCTTAATTTTGGATTGGGATTTAATGAGCAAGACATCTTGCTAAAAGCAGTGGTTAACGCTGCGCTACAACAGCCGCAATCTAAGCCAGCCGCGCTTTTGCACACAATAGAGTCGCAAATTGAGCCGCGACTGCTGCGTGAGTTGCAGCGCGAATTACAATTGCTAGATGAAAGTTTGGATTTTAAACTTGAATTTGCGGGTGCTTGTACCCAACTAATGGAAGCAACAGAACAAAAGCGTGAGAGCAGCATGCTGGATACGCTAAAAGAGAAACCATTAAGCGCATTAACAGCCGAAGAACGTGAAATGCTGAAGAGCTTGACTGTTAAAAAATAATCAGCTGTCATGCCTAGTGAATGTAGCGCTTGACCTCAAAATAAGGCGCCAAAACAAGTAGTTAAATTAGTTAATGATCATTAAGCCAAAGTGCTTGTTAGCAAAACACGGCATATTTTGCTTAAAATTTAGCACTTTTTACAGTATAATTTAGGGTTGTTCGTTACCGTCAAAAGTTGATAGTGACGAAGCGCCGGAATCATAGAAGTAGTCTCATAGAATAGGATCAGGCATGGCCAGACCAAAATCAGATAAAACATTAGAAAAAGAGCGTAACAAGCTGGCAGCAGAAGCTGCACTTGACCCAGCTGCACAAGCGTTAGACGCGGAAGCGCGGCTATTTAACCTATGCCGAAATCAATGACCATTTGCCTGATGATACGCAAGATTCTGAGCAGATTGATGGCATTATCGGTTTAATCAACGACATGGGCATTCAGGTGTACGAAGAGGCGCCTGATGCTGAAGTGTTGTTAATGTCTGATGCACCGCCACCAGTTACCGATGAAGACGCGGTAGAGGAAGCGGAAGCGGCGCTGGCTACAGTTGATTCTGAGTTTGGTCGCACCACAGACCCAGTGCGTATGTATATGCGCGAAATGGGTACGGTTGATTTGCTGACACGTGAGGGCGAGATTGAAATTGCCAAGCGTATTGAAGATGGCCTAAAACACATGGTGCAGGCGATTGCTGCTTGCCCAACTACCATTGCCCAATTACTGGACATGGTAGATAAAGTTGAAAAAGACGAAATCAGCGTTGACGATTTGGTTGATGGCTTAATTGATACCGATATTGGTTTAGACGACGCCATGGCCGCAGAAGCGGACGAAGAAGAAGATGAAGACGTGGACGACGAAGAGGATGAAGATGAAGATGGCGCTAAAGCGGCTGCCATTTCTGCTGAAGCCTTAGCTAAGCTAAAAGAAGAAGTATTAAAACGTTTTGCGATTATTCGCAAAGCTAATACAGAAATGAACGTTATTCGCGAGCAAAAAGGTTCGCAAGATGCTGGTTACAAAAAGCTGCATGAAGCCGTATTAGAAGAGTTAACCGCATTCCGATTCTCTGCCAAACAAGTAGAGGCCTTGTGTGAGCAAGTGCGCGGTTTGGTCGAAGAAGTGCGCGGCCATGAGCGTAAAGTAATGGATTTCTGCGTGGATAAATCTGGCATGCCACGCCCACATTTCATTAAAAGCTTTCCTGGCAATGAAATTAATTTAACTTGGTTAGATACAGAGCTTGGTTTTGATAAGCCGTATATTGAAAAATTAACGCGCTACAGACATTCCATTATTGATCAGCAAGACCGTTTAATTGCGCTGCAAATTAAAGTTGGCATTCCAATTAAAGAGCTTAAAGAAATCAATAAGCAAATGACCACTGGCGAAGCGCGTGCGCGCCGTGCCAAACGTGAAATGATTGAAGCAAACTTGCGTTTGGTGATTTCGATTGCCAAAAAATACACCAACCGTGGTTTACAATTCTTGGACTTAATTCAAGAAGGTAACATCGGTTTGATGAAAGCGGTTGATAAGTTCGAATATCGCCGCGGCTACAAGTTTTCAACCTATGCAACATGGTGGATTCGCCAAGCGATTACGCGTTCAATCGCTGACCAAGCACGTACCATCCGTATTCCTGTGCATATGATTGAAACGATTAATAAAATGAATCGTATCAGCCGTCAAATTCTACAAGAAACAGGCGTAGAGCCAGATCCTGCTTTATTGGCAGAGAAAATGGAAATGCCGGAAGATAAGATTCGTAAAATCTTAAAAATTAGCAAAGAGCCGATTTCAATGGAAACGCCGATTGGTGACGATGAAGATTCTCACTTAGGTGACTTTATTGAAGACAATACTACGCTAGCGCCTATGGATGCAGCCGTTTACGCCAGCCTGCGCGATGCGACGAGTGAAGTGCTTGAATCTTTAACGCCGCGCGAAGCAAAAGTGCTGCGTATGCGTTTTGGTATTGAAATGAACACCGACCATACGCTTGAAGAAGTAGGCAAACAGTTTGATGTAACGCGTGAGCGTATTCGTCAAATTGAAGCAAAAGCATTACGTAAATTACGTCATCCAACCCGCTCAGAACGTTTACGTAGCTTTTTAGAAACAGGCCAAGATTAATCTAATTTGATAAAGCTTACGGCCCCCTAGCTCATGCTTGGTTAGAGCAGCGGACTCATAATCCGTTGGTGCTGTGTTCGACTCACAGGGGGGCCACCAATACACAATATCACAAAGTATCGTGATACTTAAAAGCCTAATATCTACGTGATATTGGGCTTTTTTATTGCATGTATGTTGCGTTAGGTGTCTAATCTATTTTATGAGAAAAATGTATTACATTGACTATCCGCAACAGCATGTAGAAGGACAAGCGCATACTTATCAGTGTGTTTACTGTAAGGTGCTTACAACTAAAATCAATGGTAGTTTGCAAGGGCATTTGCCTACTTGCGAGTATCGATTGAAATTAGAGCAGGCTGGTTATGAGAGGGATGATTGCTCAAACGCAGCAGCTTATGTAAGTGCGGATGATTTTGATTGATTTGGTGGGGTGGCTGGTTATTGTCACTTGATAAACAGTCAGCTACATTAAGTTTTAGATGTTGGTATAAAACTGAACGTTTTTTTGCTGCGTTTTTGCGCTGTACATTGCTTCATCCGCTTTTTTAATCAATTCCGCTTTATTGTTTGCATTAGATGGCGCAGAGGCAATACCGATGCTGACGCCAACAGACACAACATCATTTTCAATTGCAATTGGTTGGTTAATTGCAGCACTAATTTTTTCAGCAATAGCCTGAATAGACTGTACATTGACTTCATTCAAGACAATGGCAAATTCATCCCCACCCAAGCGGATTACGCTGTCTGAATCTCTTAGAATGCCTTTGAGACGTTTTGCCGTTGCTTGCAAAACGATATCACCTGCGTCATGGCCTTTTGTATCGTTAATCTGCTTAAATTTGTTTAAATCCATGACCATCAGTGAAAATGGCTTTTTAAGTGTGTGCAACTCTTTAAATGCATTATCTAAACTTAGGCTGAATAGTCGGCGGTTACCTAAACCTGTTAAATTATCTAAATGCGCTAAATCATTTAATGGGCGCACCATTTTTTTGGTGACAAAATAAATGACGATGGCAGATAGTGAAATGGTAACGAGCAGCAGATAAATAAGTACATTTTCAAATCTAGTAAAAGGTTGCATTAGCTTGCTCATAGGTTTTGCAGCAACTGCAAATACAATTTTGTTAGACGCCGATTGCAGCATGATTGGCTTGCTTAAATACTGCTCAGTATTGGTGTTTATTTGTTTGGTATTAAGCGTTAAGGGTGTGAATAATTTTGCATCTTCAGGGCTAAGCGTGCTGGCGTGTAAATGCCAAGCGCCGTTTTCGTGAGAAAAAAATAGAAAATCCATATCGATTACTTTTTTAAGCTCATGCGCGTAAGCATCGTCGATGGGAAAGCCTAAGGTTAGCGTAGCAAAATGCAAGGGGCTTAAAATTGGCGTGTTGATGAGCTGATAAATTTCACCTGGTTGAGTTTTTGCCGTTTTTTGTGCAGAACTTGGCTGTGGATCTGCCATGGTGATAGGTACAAAATTGAGTTCATTTTGTTGGCGCGTGTCTTTAGAAGTAATCTCTGCAACAAAGTTTGAATCAAGTTTAATGTTGCTGGGAGATGTGGCGATAATTGCCTGATTTAAATCGCTTAATATCGAAATGCTAGCACTAGCGCGCTCGCTATGATTAATCAGCATGGATTCAATAGTTGGCTTGTCGCGCGTTGAAATGGCCTCTCTAAATCCGAAATCTTTGCACAAAATTTGTGCTGCTTGCTGAAGTTGCTGACTTCTTAGTTTAATGAGTTGATTAAATACTTCTGTACCTGTGATGAGCTCATCTTGAATGGTAGATTGCACTGCGGCATGGTTATTTGCGCGAAGGGCGAAAAAAACCGCAATCTGAATAACAATCAGAATTGTGATAATGCTGTAAGCAATTTTACTTTCATTTGATCGATAGTTCATCACAATATCCTTAGTAATAAAAACAATCGCTACGATTTTATTAACATGCAGGAATAAACCTATTTCTTCTTACGCTAATATTATCAGTACCTATCACAATAATGGAACAATGATTTTCTTTAATTTGCTGAAAATTTTTATTTCACCAATTATTTTTTTTAAATAGATGTAATTGGGCATAACGGCTCATGCCTTGTCACTTTAGCAACATTATTCTTGTTTATATTCTATGCAGTTAATTGAACGTTCACACTTTGATTTTTAATCTAGTTTTGGGGAAGTTTTTATGGCATTTGAACGAAAAATACTTTGTATTTTGATGGCAAGTAGTGCGTTGTTTACTGGCAACTCGTTTGCTGATGAAGTGATTATCAATGGTGGTTTTGAGGTGGATACCGAAGAAACCAATAATCCATTTGGTTGGAATGTTGCAGAAATTGGTGTGTTGGGTTCAGTTATTTCAACAAGCGCAAACGTTTCGCCAATTAGCGGCTATGATACAGCCGGCGCAGCTAGCGGCAATAATTATGCGTTACTTGATTCATTTGCGCCTAGTACGCAAGTGCTGTATCAGGCATTTACCATAGGGGCAGTTTCTTCTGCTACTTTGTCATTTAATTGGTTTTATAGCGATCAAAGTGGCGGTGGCGTGGTATTTAACGAGGAGGCAGGTTTAGATTACACCTCTGGCGGTACTTTTGATGCAAACCAGCATTGGCGCGTTGATATACTCAGATCAGAATCTGAAATTTTTTCTACAGATAGTTTAGATACATTGTTCACGACGGGACACTTTTTTCCATCTGGCCCTACATATGTTTCTGGACAATTCGACATCATGGGTGCTTTAAACCCTAACGGGGGCACCTATGTATTACGTTTCGCTAACGTAGGCAATCAAGGCGCTGCACAATTTGGTATTGATAACGTGAGTTTGCAAGTGACCCCAGTGCCAGAAGCCGATACATCTGCCATGTTGTTGGCAGGATTAGGTGTGATTGGTTTTGTAGCACGCCGCCGCAAAGCGGTTTAAGCCAAGCCGTTTAGCTAGATTATTACTCAGATTATTTATTAAGGATTAAAAATGAAATCACTTTCACTAAAAGCAAATGTACTAAAAGTAAGCGCACTGGCGGTTATGTTGGCATTGGGCGCACAAGCTGCCTATGCAGAAGATGCGGCGGATTGGACATTGGATGGCCAAGCAGCATTGGCAAAAGCGAAAAAACTTTACCCAAACGCAAGAAAAGCTAAAAACGTTATTTTGTTTGTGGGCGATGGCATGGGCGTTTCAACTGTAACGGCTGCGCGTATTTTTGAAGGCCAAATGAAAGGCACTGATGGCGAGCGTAATTTATTGTCATTTGAAAAATTACCGTATGTGGCAATGTCAAAAACCTACTCTACCAACCAACAAACAGCTGACTCTGCCCCAACCATGACGGCAATGGTGACTGGTGTTAAAACCAATGATGGCGTACTTTCTGCTGACCAATCAATTGAAAATGGCGATTCTGATAACGCGTTGATTCAAGCCAACCGTTTAACTACTATTTTAGAGATGGCTGAAACAAAAGGCCTTTCTACAGGTGTTATTTCTACAGCACGTATTACGCATGCAACGCCAGCTGCTACTTATGCGCACACTTCAACCCGTGATTGGGAAACCAAAACAGCAACGGCACCTGCCGCAGGTGTTGCTGATATTGCCGCACAAGCGATTGATAACTTTGGCGCAGGCGGAATTGGTGATGGTATGGAAGTGTTTTTAGGTGGTGGCCGTACTAAGTTTTTACCAAATACAGCTTTTGACCCAGAAGACACAACAAGACGTGGTGAACGTGTAGATGGCCGTAACTTAATTACAGAATTTCAAACAAAATTTGATGCCGATTTTGTATGGAACAAAGCGCAATTTGACGCGTTTAATGCCGCTGGTACAAAACGTTTAATTGGCTTATTTGAGCGTTCACATATGGAATTTGAGCACGATCGTGCCGCGGATGCGGGTAAAGAGCCAAGCTTGGCTGAAATGACAGACAAAGCGATTGATGTATTACAAAAGAACAAAAAAGGTTTCTTTTTAATGGTAGAGGCAGGCCGTATTGACCATGCGCATCATGCTGGTAATGCTTATCGTGCTTTGTCAGACACAGTTGCATTAAGCGATGCGGTTAAAAAAGCACTTGAGAAGGTGGATTTAAACGACACATTGGTTATTGTGACGGCTGACCATAGCCACACCATGACCATGGCAGGCTATCCAGCACGCGGTAACCCTGTTTTAGGCAAAGTGGTTAATCCAGGTGAAACAGCGTTTGCACTGGCTGAAGATGGCAAACCATACACAACGATTTCATACGCAAACGGTAAAGGCTACCATGTTGGCGCGCCAGGTGAAGCGGTATATAACTTACCAACTGCCGCTGGCCGTGTAGAAGATATGACCAATGTTGACACAACAAACCCAGATTTTCACCAAGAAGCGCTAGTGCCAGCAGGCTCAGAAACGCACGCAGCAGAAGATGTACAAATTTTTGCGGGCGGCCCTAAAGCGCATTTATTCCATGGCGTCCAAGAGCAAAGCTATATTTTCCATGTAATGAAAGATGCATTTGGTTTTTAATTGAGGCCATTTAATGAAACTGACTTTTTAAGTCATTAAAATGGGGTGATGCTGATTGATTGGCATCACCCTGTTTTTTTGCAACAATTTATACTGAAAAAAGGATATTACATGGCGAAAACAGTTTCTTGCCTACTGGTTTTAGTGGGCTTTTTGGGCCTAACAGCATCAATAAGCCACGCAGAAAATGTGCAACAAGATGAAGCATTACCCACTTTAAACGCGCAATTTGAAACCACAGAATGCGCGCGGCCATGCAAAAAAACCATCAAGCATGCGTGGTGGATGTGGCGCACATCTGAAAAAGTGGAGCTTAGAAAAGCGCAATCGGCCAATAGTGAGTTGTGGGTGTTGCAACCAAATAAGGCGATTAGTTATGCATTTTTAATGCATGATGAAAAAAAGCTGATTGAATATTCAGATGTGGATTTAAAAATGTTGAATCAAGCCATGGATGCCAATAAGTGGGAAGCTTTAACAAAACTGGTGACGCAAAAAGATTTAGCCAGCATGCAGAAAAAGCCGCTTAAAAGGCAATATCAGGGTTTAAGCTTAACGCAATATGATGGCAAATTAAATGGCGTTGAAACGCATATTACTTGGGTGCCAGCGCTACAAGTGCCGCTAAAAATGACCTATGTTTACCCTAAGCATCAATTAACCATTCACTTGCTTCAGCATGACGCACAGCAGGCAACAATGACGGCCACCACAGAGCAGGCGATGCTGGGTTATGACCGCATTGATTACACCGATATTGGTGATATGGAACACTCGGCCAGCGCCAAAGTGTGGTTATCTAAAGCAACAGATGCGCCTGGCTTGCATTCGCACCATCATTAGCCTTAAGAATTTTGTCGCCGATAAGTATGAATCATTTAAATTTAGGCCATTTATGACAAATTGATTAATTGTTTATATAGTCCGAAAGGACTATATAAACAGTATTTTTATTCATCTGCCCGCAATCTGCCTCTTTCATCATAACAACACTTAATAAAGCGTTGTTATAAGTGATAGAAAGGGTCGAAATAAGTGAAATTTATTACTGAATGCTTTATTGCTGAACACAAAGCGCGATTCAGTCGATACTTATCTCAATTTCTTTCCACACATTTTTTTGGTATTTATTTTTTGTTTAAAAATAATCCCAAATCTGCCTTTTCGTATAGCAACTTTTCGCTGCAATCGCCTGCTCAGGCATTTATTACCGATACTAATTTTACTCAGCGTTATGGTTATGTTGGCGGATATGCTGGTCAACATACAGCTACCAGACCATTGCGTGTGATGATGTTGGGCTTGCGCGGGTTTCCCGATGTGCAAGGCGGTATTGAAACGCATGCAGAGCATTTAGCGCCTTTGCTGGTGAATTTAGGCTGTGACTTGGAAGTGGTGGTGCGTTCACATTGTCAAAAATCAAGCACAGGTAAAGTATGGTGTGGCGTGAAATTTACCAAGATTTGGTCGCCTAAATCTAAAGCATTAGAGGCCGTTGTGCATACTTTTTTTGGCGTGATGTACGCGGCAATTAAACGACCTGATATTTTGCACATTCACGCAGTTGGTCCAGCATTGATGACGCCAATTGCCCGTTTGCTGGGTTTGCGTGTGGTGGTTACGCACCACGGTCAGGATTACAATCGTCAAAAATGGGGCTATGTGGCACGCAAGGTTTTATTGCTTGGCGAGTGGTTTGGCATGCGATTTTCAAATGCGCGTATTGTGATTTCGGATGTGATTCGCGAAACAGTTTCACGCAAACATGCGGTGCAAGCAGAATTGATTCATAACGGTGTGGTGTTGCCCAGCTTAGATGCATCGGTTGATGACTTAAGCCAATTTGGGCTGCAAAAAAACCGTTATATATTATTGGTGAGCCGTTTAGTGCCAGAAAAACGCCACCTAGATTTGATTCAAGCTTTTAATCAAGCCAATTTAAATGGCTTTAAATTAGCGCTAGTGGGCAATTCAGATCATCCAGATGCTTATGTACTAGCTTTAAAAGATGCGGCAAAAGCTAATCCTAATATTGTGTTAACAGGTTTTCAAAAGGGCGATGTATTGCGTAGCTTGTACACACATGCGGCCTTATTTGTGTTGCCATCATCGCATGAAGGATTATCAATTTCACTGCTAGAGGCCTTAAGTTTTGGCTTGCCTGTGATTGCCAGCGATATTCCTGCCAATATTGAAGTCGGTTTAAAACCAAGCGCTTATTTTGAGTTGGGTAATATTGAGCAGCTAAAAGACATGTTATGCCAACAAACTACACAAACAGTTTTACCCGAAAACAAAATGCATGTGCGTGCTTGGATTAATAGCCATTACAACTGGAAAAACATCGCCGAAAAAACCGTCACCGCTTACCATAGCGCGTTTTAATCATCAGCGTTTTCTTGCAACGCTTATCTTTAGTCAACCTTAATCTTTACACATCAATGTCATATTTATGCACTAATCTATAGTGCTTTACACGATATTTGCACACAAAAAGATCACTCAAAATGGTTAGATTTCAGCAACAACTCAGTTTTAGTAAATCGTTAACCATTAACCAAATGATCAAAATACTGGTGGATCCAGTATTGATTATCATCATGCTATTTGGCCTGATTTTACTGATTGAGGGCCGATTGAGTTCGCATTATATTGTGTTGTCTATTATGGTGTTTGCGCTCAGTTTTCCTGGCTCTTGGCATAATCAAGGCAATATTTTTAAAGACATGTTGGCCACACTAAGCCAATGGTTTTTAATTGTGGGTATCTTATTATTTTTTGGATACGCCACTGAATATTTACCAATGTTTTCGTCACAAGTGTTAATGGCTTGGATATTGTTAACGCCGCTGGTATTGGTTTTAACGCATTGGTTAATGAGCCAGTATTTAGTAAGCAACCATTATTTGGCGCATATCAAAAAAACTGCCGTCATTGTTGGGCGTAATGAGTTGTGCCATCAATTGCATTCACGTATTCAAAGTAATAAACAACTAGCCATTGAAATTAAAGGCTATTTTGATGATTTTTCGGTAGAAAATCCTAGCATCGTTTCTAGTAATCAGCCATTAGTAGGGCATATAAAAGAGATTGCAGAATATGTAAAACGACATGCAATTGACTTGATTTATATCACTCTGCCGCCATCCATGCATGTGCAAATGATGGCATTGCTGGATGATTTAAAAGATACCACTGCCTCTATTTACTTTGTGCCCGATTTTTTTATGGCGGATTTGATTCAAGGCAGAATTGATGAAATTGACGGCATGCCCGTGGTGGCCATGTGCGAAACACCGTTTACGGGTTTTAATGGCATGGTTAAACGCATCAGCGATATTGTAATTGCCAGCGTTTTGCTACTGCTACTTTTGCCAGTGCTGATTATTGTTGCTGTTGGCGTTAAGTTAAGTTCTAAAGGACCGATATTATTTAAACAGCGCCGCTATGGTTTAGATGGCCAAGAAATTATTGTGTATAAATTTAGATCGATGACAGTGACTGAAGACGGCGCAACGGTAACACAAGCCACTTTAAACGATAAAAGAGTAACGCCATTTGGGCAGATTATTCGCAAAACGTCGTTAGATGAATTGCCGCAATTTATTAATGTGTTGCAAGGCCGAATGAGCGTGGTGGGCCCGCGTCCACATGCGGTAACGCATAATGAAATGTATCGAAAATTAATTAAAGGTTACATGATTCGGCACAAAGTAAAGCCAGGCATTACTGGTTGGGCGCAAGTGAACGGTTTTAGAGGCGAAACCAAAACCGTTGAAAGCATGAAAAGCCGCATTGATTACGATTTGGAATATTTAAAAAAATGGTCGCTATCATTAGATTTGCACATTATTTTAAAAACAATAGTCTTGGTTTTTAAAGATTCAAAAGCTTACTGACAACGCTGAATCTTCATTCAAAATAAATGGACTATGTCTGTATGATAGTTAACAGATGACCCATTAGGACTAATCTGAGCCGAAAAGACTATACACGTCATAAAACCTAAATATTGATGACATACACTTGGCATATCGTGAAGTGATTAAATTAAACCCAGCCAAAAGCTTGGTAAAAAACCACTTTCATCAATTATAGGAGTAACAAAATGCATTTTCGTCAATTAGCGCTAGCTTGCGCTCTAACGTTGGTATCAACGGTAACACTTGCGGCCGAAACACCATTTTCAGGCGCTCAAAATCCTTCAACTGGCAGCCTGTATGCCGCTACAACGGGTGAAGTCATTTTAACTTTTTTATCAAAACAGGCTGCTTTTTCTACCGATGTAAGCTTGCAAGGTTCACCTACTACCGTATTTAATAATCAAACAGCTGTAGCAGGCACAAGTTACTCATTGGGCAGCTTTCAAGCAGGTGCAGAAATTTTATTCAGCTTTTTTGTAAACAGCACGGGTGATACTTTTTTGAGCGGCGCAGCCACTAACAACATCGATAACACTGCACACACGGCGTATCAATTAGTGGGTAATTCATTATTGGTGGGCTTTGAAGATATTAAATTTGGCGGCGACGGAGACTACAACGATATTATTTTTTCTGTCAGTAACGCCACAATTAACAAGCCAGTATCTCCTGTACCAGAGCCAGAATTAGTGAGCATGCTAGCTGCAGGTTTAATGTTATTAGGTTTTTCAATTCGCAAAAAATCTTAAGATTGATTTTGAATAAAAAGCGGCTTTTTAGCCGCTTTTTTTGTGCAGTGCTTTCTTCGACATTCTTCCTGCGTCATCATTTTTTAATATTCACAATTTATACTCTGCCCACATAAAAAATAAAACGAAAGCAAGCCATGAAAGCCATGATTTTAGCCGCAGGTAAGGGTACACGGGTAAGACCGCTCACCTACGAATTACCAAAGCCAATGATTCCATTATTAGGTAAGCCAGTGATGGCTTATTTAATTGAGCACCTAGCCAAGCATAATGTGCGCGAGGTCATGGTGAATGTGAGTTATCTGCATGAAAAAATTCAGCAATATTTTGGCGATGGCCAGCGTTTTGGTATGCATATTGGCTATTCGTTTGAAGGTGATATCAGCAATGGCCAAATCATTCCAAGCCCTGTTGGTTCGGCTGGTGGCATGCGTAAAATTCAAGATTTTGGCGGATTTTTTGATGAAACCACGATTGTGATTTGTGGCGATGCAATTATTGATTTAGATATAACTGCTGCGGTGGCCGAGCATAAACGCAAAGGCGCGCTGGTGAGCTTGGTGGCTAAAGAAGTGCCAATGGATAAAGTGTCTGGCTACGGCATTGTGGTAACCGATGACGACGGCAAGATTATTTCGTTTCAAGAAAAGCCTAGCCAAGCCGATGCGCGCTCAAACCTAGCCAGCACAGGTATTTATATTTTTGAGCCAGAAGCCATTAACTTGATTCCTTCTGGCAGCACCTTTGATATTGGCTCTGATTTGTTCCCTTTATTGGTGCAAAGAAACCTACCGTTTTATGCCATCAATCACCCCTTTAATTGGATTGATATTGGCCTAGTGACTGACTACTGGGAAGTGATGCAGCAAGTGATGCGAAATGAAGTGCCCAGCATGCAAATGCCTGGCAGGCAAATTAGGCCTGGCGTTTGGGTGGGTTTAAATGTGCATATCGATTGGGAAAATACCCATATTGAAGGCCCTGTGTATATTGGATCGGGCGCACGCATTGATAAAGGTACGCAGATAATTGGCCCCACATGGATTAGCGACGGCTGCCATGTGCAACGCGGCGGCAAGGTGGAACGCAGTGTGCTGTTTGAATATACCCGCGTTGGGCAAGATTACAGTTTTGTCGAAATGATTGTCTGTGGCGAATATTGTGTAGATAAAACAGGCCGCATGATGCATGTGGATGACGACACCTGCGATTTGATTTGGAGCGACGCGCGCGAAAAAGTGATTTACCCCATGAATTACGCGCAGGTGAAAATCTAAACAGTTTTTAAATCGAATTGTGACAAAACTGTCACAAAACTGCAATTTAACTGAAAACAAGATTGACTAAAATTGTCATCTTGCATTAATTTTTGGTAAAGCAGTCATTATGTCAAATTCGATTCAATCTTATTATATTCGTATTAAAAATCAAGGATTTACACTGCTTGAGTTATTGGTAGTGATTGTGATTATCGGCCTATTAGCCAGTATTGCCGCGCCTAAGCTATTTAGCCAAATTGGTAAATCAGAAACTAAAACGGCTGCAGCGCAGTTAGAGTCTTTGGGCTTGGGATTAGATCAATATCGGATTGATGTTGGCCAGTATCCTACCACTGAGCAAGGCTTGATAGCGCTTAATCAAAACCCAGGCAATGCGCCAAAATGGGCGGGGCCTTATCTTAAAAAAACGGTTCCTAACGACCCTTGGGGCAAGCCTTACTTATATAAATCGCCAGGCGAGCATGGTGATTACGATTTGTACACGCTGGGTAAAGATGGCCAGTTGGGTGGCAGCTCAGATAATCAAGATGTGCAGAGTTGGTAATTTATCCATTAAAAATGCCAATGGATGATTAGCTAAATGGAATATCAAGTGAAAGCAGTGCGTGGCAAAGAAATGGCGCTGCTCAATATTGTCGCTCAGCATGCTGAAGATGCGAAATCGCAGGCGCGTGCCAAAGGCTATACGCCTATTGCGGTCAACACAAAAACGCTGCAATTCAAAGCGCAAAGCAACAAAAAATTTCCTTTGGCATTATTTAGCCAAGAGCTATTGGCTTTGTTAGATGCTGGCCTAAACTTAGTGGAATCGATTGAAACACTGGCCGAAAAAGAATCGCGTAGCCAAGTTAAAACGGCGCTAGATGCGTTATTGCAAGCCTTGTATCAAGGCCAGACTTTTTCTACCGCGCTAGAACAACAGCCCACATTTTTCCCTGTTTTATATGTTGCCACCGTACGTGCCAGCGAAAAAACAGGCGATTTGGCTGAATCGCTTGGCCGTTATGTGAGTTATGAACAGCAAATTGGCTTGGTCAAAAAGAAAATAGTCAGCGCTTCTATTTACCCCATTTTGTTGATTGCAGTAGGTGGCTTGGTGATCTTCTTTTTAATGGGTTTTGTGGTGCCAAAGTTTAGCCAGATTTATGAAGATTCTGGCAGTAACTTGCCGTTTTTATCGCAGTTATTGCTGCAATGGGGTGTGTTTTTAGAAAACCACGGTAAAACATTTTTAATGGCTATAGGTGCTGGCTTGGTGGCCGTTATCTACGCCTTAAGCCAAGCCAGTGTTAGAAAGTGGCTCATGCAACAATTTTGGCGCATACCAGCCATTGGTGAACGTTTGCGCATTTTTCAGTTGGCGCGTTTTTATCGCACGCTGGGTATGTTGTTAAAAGGTGGCACGCCGATTGTGGCTGCTTTGGGGTCTGTGGCTGGCCTTTTAGATGTGTCTTTAAAAACCAATATGCAAAGCGCCACGCTGGCGATTCAGCAAGGTCAACCCGTTTCAACCGCCATGGAACAAGCTGGCTTAACCACGCCAGTTGCCCTGCGCATGCTGCGCGTGGGTGAGCGTGGCGGAAAAATCGGCGACATGATGGAACGTGTGGCCGCTTTTTACGATGAAGAATTATCGCGCTGGATTGAATGGTTTACCAAATTATTTGAGCCGCTTTTGATGTTGTTTATTGGCTTGGTGATTGGCGTGGTGGTGTTGCTGTTGTATATGCCGATATTTGAGCTAGCAGGGAGCGTGCAATAGTGAATATGCCACAAATTATAAGCTTAGATTTGATTAGCGCCAGCCAAATCACGCAAGCTAAATTGCAGGCGCAATTGCAGCAACGGCGAGCCATTGAGGTTTTAGAAGAATTAACAGGCGATGCGCAAGAGCCATTTCTGCAACGCCTAAGTGCCACCTTGCATTACAGCACCATTAGCATGAAAGAGCTGCACAGTATGACAGCGGCATTTGAGGTGATTCCGTTTGCCACCGCGCAACAAAAAGAGTGTTTGGCTTTTTATGCCGATGCCGATTTTGCAGATAGCAAACAGCATAAAAGCCTAATGCTTGTTTTTGCCGACCCGTTTAATGAGAGCTTGCAAGAGTGGGCGCTAGAAGCGGTTAAGCAAACTTGCACTTGGCATTTGGCTCATCGCAGCGATATTGCGGCATTTTTGGCTAAGCACGAAGAAACCATGCGTGCCATGGATGGTTTGCATGAAGGCACTCACAGCGCAAGCGCTGATGCCGATGAAACCGTTGCGCAGTTATCGTTAAAGTCTATTAACGAAGACACTAATCCGATTATTAAATTAATCAATTCCACTTTGTATGACGCGCTAAAAGTGGGCGCCAGCGATATTCATTTGGAATGTTCCAATACGGGCTTGGCGGTTAAGTATCGCATTGATGGCGTTATGGCGAATATTGGCGGCGTGCAGGGAACGGATAATGCCGACCAGGCAATTTCGCGCGTTAAGGTGATGGCGCAACTGGATATTTCAGAGCGCCGTATTCCGCAAGATGGCCGTTTTAAAGTGGTGGTACAGGGCCGTGAAGTGGATTTTCGCGTATCTATCATGCCCAGCGTCTTTGGCGAAGATGCGGTATTGCGCGTGCTAGACCGCAAAGCCTTATCAGAGGAGGCGCAAGGCTTAAGCCTGCAGGCGCTGGGATTTGACGCCAAAATCATCAGCCAATTTCGTAAATTAGCCAGTGAGCCATATGGCATGGTGTTGGTGACAGGCCCTACTGGTAGCGGTAAAACTACCTCACTGTATGCCGCGATTTCTGAGGTGAATACTGGTCATGACAAAATTATTACCATTGAAGACCCAGTGGAATATCAATTGCCAGGTGTGTTGCAGATACCTGTGAATGAAAAAAAAGGCCTGACTTTTGCGCGCGGTTTGCGCTCCATTTTGCGACATGACCCAGACAAAATCATGGTGGGTGAGATTCGCGATGCAGAAACCGCACAAATTGCCGTGCAAGCCGCGTTAACAGGCCATTTGGTATTCACAACGGTGCATGCCAACAATGTGCTGGATGTAATTGGCCGCTTTATGCATATGGGTGTAGACCCGTATAACTTTGTATCCGCCATGAACGGCATCATTGCGCAGCGTTTGATTCGCGGCATTTGCCCGCATTGCGCAGAAGATTATGCGCCAGATGCGCAATTGCTAGAGGAATCTGGCATTACGCCCAGCATGGCGGCAGGCATGAATTTTAAGTTTGCCAAGGGCTGCGGACACTGTCGCGGTACAGGTTACAAAGGCCGTAAAGCGGTGGCGGAGTTATTGATACTGAATGATGAGCTACGCGAAATGATTGTGGCGCGCGAGCCGATTCGCAAGCTAAAAGAAGCTGCCAGACGCAGTGGCATGACAACGATACGTGAATCAGCCATTCAAGCCGTGGGCAATGGCATCACTACTTTACAAGAGATTAATCGTGTTACGTTTATTGCCTGATTTTTTAAACCGATTAGTGGCAACGCGCTTATCTATTGGGTTAAGTAACGATGGCATTGCCATTGTGATAACTAAAGGCGCAAAAAATAATATTGTGCATCAGCAGTTTATTGCCAATACACAACAGGCTGATTGGCAATCGCTGCTGCAACAGCTAGAGGCTGCATTAAGCCAATTAAAACTAGCCAGCAATACAGTTTGTACTGTTGTTTTAAGTAGTGATTTTGTGCGCTATTTAGTATTGCCTGCTCAGCCGTTTGCCATGAATGAAACTGAAAAAACAGCCTATATTCAGGCGGCTTACCGCGATATTTACGGTGCAGTTGCAGATGGCTGGCATATTAAATGCGATGACGTAGCACCTAATCAAAATATGTTGGCGGTAGCGGTAGATGCTCAATTTATGGCCGCTTTAAGCCAATTAGCAGTGCAATGCGCATTCAAATTAAACAGCGTGCAGCCACATTTAATGGCCGCTTTTAACGGCGTGATGCCGAAAATTTCGCGTAAAAATGGTTATTTGGTGTTACTAGAGCAATCCAAATTATTATTAATGCGGTTACAAAATGGCCAATGCCAACACCTGCGAACGCTTAACTACAGGCACGACTGGCAATTAGATTTACAACAAGCTATTCAGCGTGAGAGTGCGCTGAATGAAGAGTTAGCGGCAGCCGATAAGCAATTGTATATTTACGCCCCAACGCAAAAAAACACAATGATGAGTGACATAAAAGGCTGGAATGTTAAAAAAATTGGCCTAAAAAATAGTGTATTGAATGCCCATTACGCCATGCTAGAAGCGGTTTTATGAGTAGACCGATCAATTTAGAGCTCACTCAGCCGCCGCATTTAATCATCAATGGCTTGGGTATTTTGATGTTGCTGGCTAGCCTGCTGCTGTTAGGTGTTATCTGGCAACACTATCAAGCGCAACAGGCCAGCGCAGCTACTATTCAGCAAGCATTCAATCAACAAGTTTTGCCTAAATCGGCAACCGTGCAAAGCGTGTCTGAAACTATTCCAGCGGCTGAATTAAAGCAAATTAGCACGATTGTAGAATCGCTAGTAACCCCTTGGCAGCCGTTATTGTTTGCGATTGAGCAAGCAGATATGCCAGATATTGCCTTGTTGAGTATTGACCCAAGTATTAAAAAGCAACAGGTCAGCTTGGTGGGTGAGGCAAAAAACTTACAGACTGTGTTGCGCTACATTGAGCAGCTAGAGGCGCAAGATGTTTTGCAAGAAGTGTATTTGCAAAAGCACATGGTTGAAGAAACCGATGTTTCTAAACCTGTGACTTTTAATGCAGTAGCCAAGTGGAAAGTGAGCCAATAATGCAATGGCTTAATATTGCTTATGTGCGCTGGTACGCAAGCCAAATGATTAAAAAATTTGGTGTGTTAGGTATGCTGGCATTGGCTATCACGCTAGGCTGCTGCTTGTTTTATGCATTTAATGTGATGCCACTACAGCAAAAAAATGTAGAAGATACGATTAGGTTGCAGCAAGAAAATAAGCAGAAAATTTTAAGCGATTCAGCACAAAAATTGCCATTAGAAGTTGCACCACAACAAACCAGTGCAGAGGCAATGAAACGATTTTATGCGCAATTTCCCGCAGGTGAACGTTTACCCAATTGCTTAAGATTAATTGACAGTATTGCGTTAAAGCAGCGCCTTACTTTGAATCGTGGCGATTATAAATTAACGCAAATTAAGTCATTACAAAGCAATCAAGCCACGTTAGCGCGTTACGAAATTGTGTTGCCTGTTACAGGCCAATACACACAAATTCGCCAATTTGCAGCGCAAGTGCTGCATGAGTTGCCTGCACTAGCCTTAACCGATTTACAGCTAAAGCGCGAAAGTGCGCAAAGCCCAACGGTTGAGGCGCGTTTGATTTTTGTGCTGCTGCTTAAAAATAACTCGGCAAGTCAATTAGGTGCTGATTCATGGCAATAATCGCTACACAGGCTAATCAAAAAACAGATCCCAAAAGATTGGGCGCAATGCTGTTGCTTGCTTTCATACTGGCAGTTTGGGTGTTGCTAAAAGACGATGCAGAGGACAGCGATGCGATTGAGTTGGTGGATGCAAAACAAAGCAGACAGTCTAGGCCAGCCAGTACGGCTGCAAAAAAGATGAATCAAAACGCGCTTTCGGCGAGTTTAGAAACTAATCAGGATGGCATTATCCCTTGGCAAAAACTGCAGCGGCAGCCTTTAACCACAAAGGTAGATAATGTTTTTAAAGTGCATTCTTGGCTGGTTGTGCCCAAAGTTGCAAAAGTAAAAGTGCCGCCACCACCTCCGCCAGTGGCACCCCCCGCGCCATTTACGTATATGGGTAAGTTAGAAGATTCGCCCAAAGGCACACAGCTATTTTTAATGCGTGGCGGCAAGCTATACACCGCCATTAAAGGCCAAAAAATTGATGCGCAATGGCGATTAGATAGCGAAGGAATTGACACCGTTAACCTGACTTATCTGCCGCTTAATTTGCCACAAGTATTATCTAAATCAGCCAAATCAATCGACATTGCGCCGCCAGCTTCGGCTGAAATGAATTTGTAAAAGGAAGTTTGAATGAGCATGAAACCATATTTTTATAATGCGCAAAAAGGGCTGTGCCTGTTGCTAACTACCTTGCAGTTAAGCAGTTGCGCGTTTGCACCATGGGAAAAATCTGCCATAAAAGGTGATACACCTGAAGCCAAAGTTGCCTCTGCCCAAACCAAGCTTGATGCAAAACCAGATGCCGCATTACCGCGAAAAGATTTGCTGGTAACAAAAGAGTTAGCAGTGACGCAATTATCGACACAAGCACAACAAGCGGCATCAAAAGGGCAGCTTCAAGAAGCAGAAGGATTTTATGACCGAATTTTAAGTTTTTTACCAGACGATGTGACTGCTGCAAAAGGTAAGGCGCAAATTGCACAGAAAAAATCACAAGATAAAAAATTAGAGCAGGCAACAGCATTAGTGACAGATAACAAGCTTGTACCAGCCAAAGAGGTGGTGCGTGAAGTATTGATGGAAAACCCGCAACAGCCAAAAGCAATTGAATTGCAAAGCCAGATTGATCAACAATTAAGCCCTGAAAAAGCCACATTGCCTGTACTAAAGCCGCCTTTTGATAAGCCAGTGACTTTAGAGCTGCGCGATGCCAATATTAAAGTGGTGTTTGAGGCATTATCGCGCGCCACTGGTATTAACTTTATTTTAGATAAAGATATTAAGCCTGATACCAAAGCCACTATTTTTATTAAAAAAGCCAGAATTGATGAGGCGATTGATTTGGTGCTTTCTAGCAATGGCTTACAGAAAAAAGCGTTATCTGAAAACACCGCTTTGGTGTTCCCCAGCACGCCGCAAAAGTTTAAAGATTATAAAGATTTAGTGATTCGCAGCTTTTATTTAACCAATACTAGCGCCAAGCAAGTATCGGCTTTGCTTAAAACCATGCTTAAAACCAAAGATATTTTTGTGGATGACCGCTTAAATATGTTGGTGATGCGCGATACGCCAGAAGTGATTCGCATTGCAGAAAAGCTGATTGCCGCCAATGATTTAGAAGACCCAGAAGTGATGCTGGATATTGAAGTGCTAGAAGTAAGCCGCAGCCGCCTGCAAGAGTTGGGTATTGAGTTTCCAAACAGAATTGCAGTCAATAGCATCATTCCCCTTCAGACAGCTACTTCTGGCATTGGCGGTGTTGTAGCCCAATCAACTACTTTTACAGAAAGGCCTTTAACTTTAGAAGGTTTATTAGGTTTAAACAAAGGTCGATTTGACGTTTCGCCCAACCCAGCGGTTAATTTTAGAAAAGTAAACGGCGATGTTAATTTGTTATCGCACCCCAGAATACGTGTAAAGAATAATGAAAAAGCCAAGGTTTTAGTGGGCGATAAAGTGCCAATCATCACAACAACATCTACCGCAAACGTGGGTATTTCTGAAAACGTGCAATATGTAGATGTGGGTTTAAAGTTAGATGTAGAGCCGCGCATTACGCTAGATGACTTTGTGAATATTAAGATTGGCTTGGAAGTGAGTTCATTGGGTGAAAGAACCGTGACCAGAAATGGCGCAACCGTTTTTACCATTGGTACGCGTAATGCCAATACGATTTTACGTTTAAAAAATGGTGAAACACAAATTTTAGCGGGCTTGATTTTAGATGATGAACGTAAAAATGCCAGCAAGGTGCCAGGTATTGGTGATATTCCATTGTTAGGCCGCTTATTTGCGAATCAAGAAGATAGGAAAAGTAAAACTGAAATTGTGCTGGCAATTACCCCTAGAATTATTGGAAATATTAGCCGCCCACAAGCAGAAATTACAGAGTATTGGTCTGGCACAGAAACATTGATTAACGACAAGCCGCAAATTACTGTACCAGCATTAAACACACTTAGCCCACAAGACAGAATGCGAGAGCAAATGCGCTTGCGTCAATTGCAGCTTAACGAAAATCAAGAAAGTGCGTCACAAGCTGCAGAGGCACAAGCGCCTGAGCAGCAATCCCAAGAACAGCAGTCCCCAGAACCACAAATTCCAGTGCCTCAGGCGGCAGAGCCAGCAGGGGTTGAGACGCCAGCATCGGTATCGCCTATACCGAATACCATCGATAACAATGCTAATCCTGTTTTTGGCGGTAGCGTAAGCACTCCACCGCCAGCACCGCCACCTGTTACGCCATGAAAAAACGTTTTAAAGCGTTTACGTTAATTGAGCTGATTGTAACCGTGGCCATTGTGGCGGTGTTGGCTAGTGCCACCATGCCCATGCTAAAAATGACAGTACAGCGCAGTAAAGAAAACGAGCTACGCGCTAATTTGCGCCAAATTAGAGAGGCGATTGACGCCTATAAAAAAGCGGCTGATGATGGCCGCATTAAAAAGCAAATAGATGCCAGTGGCTACCCGCCAAATTTAGAAGTGCTAGTAAACGGTGTGGTGAATGAAAAAGATGCGAATAAAAGTAAACTCAAATTTTTACGCCGTATTCCGCTAGACCCAATGATGCCAGTTGAAAACGCCGAAACTGAAAATTTGCCCAATAATTGGGGCTTGCGCAGCTACGAAAGCGATGCTGCCAACCCAGAGGCGGGTGATGATGTATTTGATGTGTATTCACAAAGCCAGCAGCTTGGCATTAACGGTGTGCCATATGCAAAATGGTAATGTGAAAAAATCTCACTCAAAAGCGGTATTGCGCTTTAAATCGGTATTGAGTTTGAAATCAGGGTTTACTTTGGTTGAAATGCTTGTAGTGCTGGCGATTTTAGCTTTGCTATTAACGCTGGCATCGCCTAGATATTTTAATAGTATAGATCGCGCAAAAGAGGCTACTTTAAAGCAAGATTTGAATACCGTGCGCGAAAGTATCGATAAATATTATGCAGATAATGGCCGTTATCCTATGGTTTTAGAAGATTTGGTAGAAAAAAAATACATTAGAGAATTGCCGCTTGACCCCATAACCAATAGCACCGAAACATGGCAATTGTTGCCCCCAGAGCCACCTTTAGAAGGGCTGATTTTTGATATCAAAAGCGGTGCAGAAGGCATTGCTAAAGATGGCACTGCCTATGCTGATTGGTAAAAATTGCATCAAGCTACAAGCTGGTTTTACTTATATGGGTTTGCTGATGGTGATTGCCATAGCAGGCATTGGCATGGCGGGTGTGGGCATTGTGTGGCACCAAGATGCGCAGCGTGAACGTGAAAAAGAGCTGCTATTTATTGGCCAAGCTTATCGCAATGCCATTGGTAGTTATTATGAAAATAGCCCTAGTGAAGCCAAACAGTTTCCGCAAAGTTTGCAGGATTTAATCTTAGATAATCGATTTCCAGTTGTGAAAAGGCATATTCGCCAGCTATATACTGACCCATTTGCGCGTGATAAAAAATGGCAATTGGTGATGCAGCAAGGCCAAATTACTGGCGTTTACAGTAACTCCATATTAAAGCCGATTAAAAAATTTGATCTTCCGCCAGAGTTTGAAGCGTTTGATAACGCAGAAAAATATGAAGATTGGCGATTTGTTTATGCGCCAGGAAGCGCAACAGCAGCCCCAGCAACAGAATCCGCGCCCGCTACCTAATTTAGCAACAGGCCTAAGAATACTGCCGATAATACTTCAGCACTTTTGGCACATAGTGCATGGTTTCGCGATAAGGCGGCACGCGATTGCTGTATTTTTGTACTGCACCAGGCCCTGCGTTATAGGCGGCCAATGTTAATTTTAAATCGCCATTAAATAAAGTGAGCAGCTCTCGCAAATATTGCGCGCCTGCCAAAATATTTTGCCCAACATCGCGCTTATCTTTTACATGAAAACGCTTAGCAGTGGCAGGCATTAATTGCATCAATCCATAAGCGCCTTTGTGCGATTTTGCCTGTGCATTGTGTTTCGATTCCACCGTAATCACCGCATGAATAAGCGCAGGTTCTATTGCCGTCATATCAGCTGCTGCTAATACTTCTTGATGATAAGGCAATTGTTTAATCGCCTTGCTGGATGTTGCATTTGAGCTGGTTATGCTAGATAAAGCATTATCCGCTGGCTCTGCAATTTTTAACGTAAATCGATGATCAAGCTGCGTATTCATAATGCTGATCTCATCAGCCGCCTCAAGATCGACTAATACATCAGCGCGAACATTCACACTGGCGTTACCAATTAAAAATAAAAAGCCAAAAGCATATAAACCTGTTTTTTTCATGCCCCCATTATTCACTAACAATATGACAGTTTTGATATTGCAAATTGCATGAGCTGTTTTTATAAAACGGTAAAGAAACAGACATATATGTTTAATCTTGCTGTCATTAAACACGTTGAAAATACTACAAGTTTAAATAAGCAGGCCGCTATCATTATTATCAGCTCAAATTACGATACCTCTAATAATCACAATCTTGGGATGAGTGAGGACCAGCGCATTGTGTTCATGGAGCTAATGGCAGACTCGCTGCGCGTATCCAATCGCCCTAATTTGTTTAATTGGTTACAGGGCAATTTTCAGTATTTGCTCAATCACGAAATTATGATTTTTGGCGTTAAGCTAGAAAATGACGAAGACTACACTTTTGAATATTCGGCTAGTACCCGCTATTTTAAAGATACGCATTTTAATGATTCAGTTAAAAAAGCCGATGGCGTGATTAATCAGGCAATTAAACGCTGGGATAAAATGCGCCTACCCTTGTTTTACTGCAATACGCTAGCCGCTGCCGATTACAACAACTTCAGTGTGCAAAGCATAGACGAAACAATCATGCAGGCCACTGAACTTAAGAATTTTGTTGTACACGGATTTGGCGATAATCACAGCAAAGTATCTACCTTGGTTGTATTTGCCAGAATCAATGGGCAATTAAACGCCATACAAGCACAATTTTTAGAGCTGATTATGCCGCATTTACACTGCGCGCTGGTGCGTATTATTACCACCAAAAGCAACTTCAGCAGCCAGCCCAATAAAGATTTAAAGAAAATCACCGATAGAGAATCTGAGATTTTGCAGTGGGTGCAAATGGGCAAAACCAATTGGGAAATCTCCGCAATTTTAGCGATAAGCCCGTTAACCGTTAAAAATCATGTACAAAATATTTTACGCAAACTAGATGTTCAAAACCGTGGGCAAGCCGCGGTTAAAGCCACTAAGCTTGGCTTAATCAATATGGGTAAGTAAGTATTTATTAGCAAATTTCGAATAAGCAACACACAGCTGTCATTTAGTCATAGTCCGTTCGGACTACATCTTCACCTTATCTATTCACACATTTTAGTCATTATCTTAAATGGAAATGATTGTTAAACCTTTGCCCAAAATTTGTCACTTTAATCACGCAGTTCTAAGTAGCAAAAAGTTTTTTTGACTTTTAAATAGCTCTAGTCCACCTAGACTACATTTTATTTTTAGGGTGTAACAAACAATCGATAAATTGGCACCATCGCTTAATAGAAATTGGTTGAGCGTTTTCAGAAGTTTATTTTAGAGATTTATTTTTATAGTTTTTTATTACGGGAGATTTAAATGAAATTTCAACTTAAAGCATTAGTAGCTGCTCTAGCACTAGTTGCTGCTGTTCCAGCATCAGCGGCGATTGATAATGCAGTAACTGGTAACAGTTCTATGGTATTAACAGTGTGGGATTCTGTAGCTAATATTTCAGCTTCATTCGATTTAGGCAAAAACTACAGCGATTTCAGCATTGCTCCAACGGCTTCATTTGCAAACAGTGGTGTTAACACTGCTGGTACTGCATTTTCATGGGATATCACTACAGGCGATTATGCTGCAGCTTGGAGTAGTTTTACATCACTTGCTGATGAAGCAAATGCTTTTTGGGCTGTTACAGCAGTTGATAACATAGGTAATCCTGCAGGTGCGCGTGGTCTTATTACTACTTATACAGGCGCTCCACTAGCAAATATGTCCTCAACTACTTTAATTCAAGCGGTTGCCGCTTATGATATTTTCTTGAATAACCAAGCATTCACCAATGGTATTCAAAATCACACAACTACGTTGAATGGCGCTAGTACTGCTACTCCAGGTAGCGCAGCTTATTTCTCACAAGCATACACAAGTAACAGAATCAACAATGTTGGCCCAGTAACTGGTGGCAAAATCGATACAAGCTTAGGTTTAATTCAAACGGTTACACAAAGCACTACAGCAGTTAATAACAACATCTACTCTAACGCTAATGGTATCTCTACATTTACTTTAACGAGTAATGGTCAATTATCTTATGCAGCTGCAGTTGCAGTGGCACCAGTGCCAGAGCCAGAAACATATGCCATGTTATTAGCTGGTTTAGGTTTTATGGGCTTTGTTGCACGTCGCAAACAAGCTAAGTAATTAAGCAATAACTACTAAATACATAATACGGCAGGGGTGTAAATCCCTGTCGTCATAGAAGATTTTTTTGGAGATATAACATGAAATTGAAACAAATCGCTTTATTAGTAGCTGGTTTAGCTGTTTCAGCATCAGCATTTGCGGGTGTAACGCCAGCACAAATCGAAGCTGCACGTAGCGCTGGCACATTAGACCAAGCGTTCATCACAGGCGCTTCAGCACCAACAAGAACAATCTACGAAGGTTTTGTAGGTTCTGGTACTGCTGTTGGTTGTGAGCCAGGTACTCAATCTATTTTTACAAGCCAAGGTGGCACTAACGTAACACCAGGTGGTTTAGGCAATGTGCTAGGTTATGCATGTACTCGTAATGGTCGTACATTAGCTGTGTATCACTCTATTGCAGGCGGTTCTTTAACAGCTTACACACCACACACAATTAATGCGCAAATCGAGCGTTTACGCTTTTTAGGTACTTCATGCGCATCAGGTCCATTAAATTATGTAGACAACACAAACACAAACAACAATGCAACAGTGTACAAAGGTTGTACAGCATTAAGTGGTTCAGCAGCTGCTACAGGTAATGATTTTGGCCCAACTAAACCAGCTGGCGGTTTCTCTGATGTTGAAGCTAGATTATTTGATGCTGCTATTGGTGGTGGTGATGTAACAGCTGTTGGTACAGAGGCTGATGCTTATGTAGGCCAAGTGTTTGGCGTAATTGTAAGTACAAACTTGTACCGTGCATTGCAAGCAGCACAAGGTGTTACAGCAGCACAAATCGCTGCAGATACTACATTTGACCCTGCTTTGGCACCAAACATTACAAAAACACAATATGCTTCTATTATTGCTCAACAGTTTGGTAGCCCATATCAAACAGACTGGTCACCAATTTTAGGTGCAGCTGGCGTTGGTAAAAAAGTAGTGTTGCATCGCCGTGTATCAACTTCAGGTACACAAGCCTCATCAAACGCATTCTTCTTGTCAAGCCCATGTGGTAGTGGCTTGCAGGCTAGCTTACCTCCTGCTTCTTCTGCTGACTTTGTAGCAGGTAGTTTTGAGATTTTTGAAGGCTCAGGCACTGGTAACGTTAAAACAGGTATCACTACAGCTCATACTACTGGCGAGTTTGCAATTGGTGTAGTTTCTGCAGAAAACGACTGGCGTGTTGATTCAGCAACACAAAACCAATACCGTTACGTAAAAATTGATGGCGTACACCCAGAAGCTGGTGACGTTTCAAACGCACGTAACACTGCAGTTAATGGTTTGTATCCTTTCCATATGGAATTGAAAACATTCGTGGCTAACACAGCATCACCATTTGCAGCTGCTTTAATTCCTCAAATTGCCGCAAACTTATCTAACCCACAAACAGTAGCTTGTTCTGTTTTACCACGTGGCTTAACACTTAATCCGTTGAACCCAAACACAGCAGGTAACTGCGCTGTTGGTGGTACTACTGGCCAAGTGGCGAAAATGACTAACGCAGGTAATAACTGCTCACCAGCTTTATTATCATTCTAGTTAATTGTTCATTTGGGTGAGTGATTAACCCAGATAATAATGCAAAGCGCACCCCTCAAAAGGGGGTGTGCTTTTTGGTTATAAGTAAGATGAATCAACGTTGTGTAGCACTGGCTTGTAAAACTGGCTTTAGTTTCTGCTTGGTCATGAACTTGCCATATTGATTTTTTAAAATGTGAAGTTGGTTAATTTGATAGTTATTTATGTTTAATTTAAAGATGTTTAAACAATATGGTCAGTTAAGCATATTGTTATTGAATATATGCGTAATGCCAGCTTTATTTAACGCTGCGCATGCAGGCGAGGCTGCTCAAGCTTCAGATAAATCGTCATCTGATGATTCTAAGACGCAGGCCGAACCTAAAAGCTTGCCTGAAAATGCTAAGCCAAAACAAAAAGACCCCACTTTTAATGTGTTTGAATTTAAAGTAAATGGCAATAGCGTTTTATCTACAGGAAAAATCGAAGAAGCTGTTTACCCGTTTTTAGGGCCAGATAAAACCATTGCAGACGTTGAAAATGCGCGTTCTGCGCTAGAGAAAACCTATCAAGATGCAGGTTATTTAACTGTATCTGTACAAATTCCACAACAAGAAGTAGATGCTGGAGTTGTGAAGTTAACGGTATCTGAAGGTACTGTTGATAAATTGCGTATTAAAGACTCGCAATATAGCGCTTTGAGCGAAATTAAAACCCGGGTTGCCGAATTTAATGAGGGTAAAGTGCCACATTTTCCAACGGCACAAAAACAATTGAGTACAGTAAACCGAGGCGCTAACCGTCAGGTAACCCCTATTTTGAGGGCAGGCACATCACCAGGAAAAGTGGAAGTTGATTTAAAAGTTCAGGATAAGTTGCCCTTGCATGGCAACCTAGAACTGAACAACCGCTACCCTAGCAGCACAACTAAGACACGCTTAAATGGTGGCCTGCGTTATGAAAACTTATGGCAAAAAGACCATAGCCTAGGTATTAGTTTTCAAGTGACGCCTGAAGATACCGATGAAACTAAAGTAATTTCAGCCACTTATTTAATTCCCAGACTCAATGGCGATTATTTTGCGGCCTATGGAGTCATTTCTAAAAGTGATATTAGTGTGGTGGGTGATATCAACGTAGTGGGTAATGGTGTTATTTTTGGCGCGCGCTACATTAAGCCGTTACCTTTGTTGGAAAACTTTTATCACAATATAACGCTTGGTATCGATTACAAGGATTTTGATGAGAACGTTAATCTCTTAGGGTCTGATGGCTTTCAAACACCAATTGCTTACACCTCATTTCTGCTAGGTTACGACGGTGCTTACCGTGGCAGTAACTTTCAATCACAATTTAATTTGAGCGCTAATTTTTCTACGCTAGGGTTTGGAAACGACGAACAAGATTTTCGCCGAAAACGTAGTTTTGCCGATCCCAATTATTCCTATTTACGTGCCGATATTAAGCACAATCAAAAACTGCCGTTTGATTGGGCATTGCAAGTTAAGTTAGGTGGTCAAGCCACTAATGATCCTTTAGTTTCTGCAGAGCAATTTACGGTTGGTGGGGCTGAGTCTGTACGCGGTTATTTAGAATCGCAAGCACTGGGTGATTACGGTATTTTTGGCAGCGTAGAGTTGCGTACACCGCCTCTACTTAAATACATATCAAATAAAACCTTTACAGATGAAATTAGAGATTTATATGCGTTCAGTTTTGTTGATGCAGGACAGGTGAATACTTTAGAAGCATTGCCTGATCAGCTGGAGAGCACCGACTTACTATCAGTGGGTGTAGGTTTAAGGTTGAAATTAACTAGAGGATATTTTACCAACTTAGATTACGCACATGTTTTGCGCGAGGCAGGTGACGTTGAAAAAGGTGACGAAAGATTGCTATTTAGGGTGGGTTATGAATGGTAAAGCGTTAGTGAGCTTATCAATATCAGTGTAGCAGCACGCGCGAATTAATGCGTAAGCAAAAAGGACAACGACATGAATCAAGGTTTGTATAAATTAGTCTATAGCAAAGTTTTATGCGCTTTTGTGCCAGTTTCTGAGGCTGTGCAAAGTCGCAACAGCAAAAATGGCAAGCGCGTTAGAAAGCTGGGCAAACACGTATGGCTATTGTTTACATTCGCTGGATTAGTGCATGTGGATAGTGTTCTGGCAGATATTGCGCTACCTGCTGGATTAAGTATTAAAAATATTGTTAGCGGCACTGAAATTGCTAGTGCGACAGCTAACAGTGTTAATTTTAGGCAGCTTGCGCCTAATGCAATTGTTGATTGGAATACGCTTAACTTAAGCAAAGGCCACGCGCTTAATGTAGAAATGCAGCGAAGCTGGAGTATGCTAAACCGCATCCACGACCTTGGCCCAAGCCGCATCAACGGCAATGTTAATGCGGCAGGCAACATTTACTTTATTAACACCAACGGCATTATTTTTGGTAACGACGCACAGATAAATGTGGGCTCGCTTTACGCGGGCACGCTAGATATTACCAATGACTTGTTTAACTCTGGGTTTGTATCTGATCAGCCGCTAGAGTTTAAGCCAGTGTTTCAATTAGCAGGCGCGATTGATAAAAAACTAGTGGTAGAGGCTGGTGCTGAAATTAATGCGGCATCAGGTGGGAAAGTGTTGCTGTTTTCTGAAACAGTTGAAAATAGCGGCATTATTCGTACACCAGATGGACAAACAATTTTAGCGGCAGGCAAAAAAGTGTTTCTAGCTGATGCGCAAAACCCCGCTGACCCTTCAAAACCAGTTGGTTTCTTGGTAGAGGTTGATGCAGGCGGAACGGCGACTAATCTTGGCAAAATTATTGCTGAGCGTGGCAACATTACCATGATGGGTCTAGCGGTTAATCAACAGGGCACACTAAGCGCCACAACATCGGTACGCGCTAATGGATCAATTTATTTGCAAGCTGGCAGTCAATTTGATGGGCGAGTTGCAACAGCGTCGATTAATGAAAAAGTAACACTGACTGAAGGCAGCGTTACAGAAGTGTTGCCAGAGCTAAATAATTTAGAAGAGATTACTAGGCAGCAAGCTTTTGTTTATGCCAATGATGCAGATTCAGGTAAATTGGTAAAGCCAGAAGTTAAAATAGAAGCAACTAATATTTATATTGATGGCAAAATCAGTGCAAAAGGTGGCAATGTTACGGCCATTTATTCTGATATTGCAACAGAAGGAAATGGCATATTTCTGGGCAGTCATGCTGACATAGATGTTTCTGGTGTTGATGCAACAGCGCCGATGTCAAGGAATCAATTAAGTCCAGAGCTTTTTTCTGGTGAGCTTGCCGATAACCCCATTTTGCGCGGTGGCCCATTATTTAGACAAAAAGTATTTATCGATGCACGCAAGGGTGCGAATGGGTTTATAGATACGGTACCTTTCGAAAAATTATCTAGGGTAACTATTGCTGAAGCACTCACAAAAGGCGGCACAATTGCATTAACAACGCCAAGCAATTTAATTATTAGTAAGGGTGCTAAATTAGACGTGTCTGGTGGATCGACCACTTACGAAGCGGGCACGATTATTGAAACTAATTTGTTACTTAATGGAAAATTAGTTCCAATATCCGAAGCTAAACTAGGCGTAGCATACGATAAAACATCCGAGTTTTATGCAGATATAGACACTAAAGCAGGCTCTAGCGCCTACAGGCTTTGGGACTTAACAGGTAGCAATGAAAATTGGGGCAAAATTACCACTGGCAGTACCAATAACAATATTCTCAAAACAGCGCTAGTCGGTAATTCTGTATCTGGTTACATGGATGGCGATGATGCTGGTACGCTTGATTTTGCTACTGAATTTGAAACTAACTCTACCAAAAATCTTGTTATTGATGGCACTCTGTTAGCTAATACCAAAGTTGGCACAGAGCAAATCATTAGCAACAAAGTACCATTGGGAGGCGAATTTATCGCCAGTGCGAACGACCTTACTATTGCGTCGATTGCCAAATCTGTTACTACTGAGTTTGGTGAGCAGTTGCCAGACAGCTTAAATTATAAATCGGTTATTAATGACGATTTATTGAAAAATGGCTTTAATCGCATTGATCTTTCAAAGGCAAAAACGGTAGTCATCAATAAAGAATTAACGCTGAATCCGAATGGACAGTTAATTTTAGGTAAAGACAATACGCAAATTAATGCCAATATTACTGCTCATGGCAGCGATATATCGTCTGGCCTTGTTACAACTATTGCGGATGGCATAACCATTACCACCGCTGGCTTGTTTAGCAACAATAAATCCAACATGCCAAATGCACTTACCGTTGCCAAAACAATTGATGCTGGGGATATTAATTTTAACTCTACCAGTATCGGTAAAAATGTCACATTTGATACTTCTGCAGGCGCACACATTAGCGCAAAAGGTAATCTCGAAAAAGGCCACGCAGGCAATATCTCATTTAATAGCGCAAACGGCGCCTTAGATGAAAGCCTTACTTTAAAAGCTTTTGGTTTTAATAAAGGTGGCGAGTTAAGTATTGGTTTTGAAGGTGTGACGATTGACCCTATTAGTGATGAATTGATCACCAAATTCTTTGATTTAAATGTTGCTGGTAATGTTAACGCCAGCAACAATGACGTAGACATTGCTGCTGGCTTTTTTAGTCAAGGTGGCTTTTCAAAATTTAGTTTATCTGGTCTAAACGTGAATATTGGTGGCGCAGATTCTAGCCCACAAGAAATTTATGCTGTGATGTCTGGCTGGGATTCTAACTTTGACTTCATTAACAAAGCGGGTGGACAAACCCTTTCAGCATTTGTACCAACTAAAGTATTGCCAGATTTCCAACGCGAGCCAGTTTCGTTTAGTTTTTCAGCGCTTAACTTAGGTGGTGTACTAACTTTGGCTGAGAATGCAACTATACGTACAGATGGTATTGGGGGTAGTGTTGCTTTAGCAGCTGGCAAGCAGGTTAATGTGTTGGGTGATATCGATACACCTTCTGGACATATTGATATCAAAATTAACGACAAAGATGGCGGCCTACCATTTGATGGAACACAGGCAATATTTGTGGGTGAAAAATCGAGACTGAGCGCTTTAGGAAGCACTTTGACACTACCAGGCTCTCAAACTAGTTTGCTTAAAACACAAGTGTTTAATGCAGGCGATATTAATATAGATGCCGTAAAAGGTGCTGTCATTATTAAAAATGGAGCAGAGTTGAATGTGTCTGCTGCATCTATAAACAACGACACAAAAACTCTTAATGGTTTTGTTCGTGAAACTCTTTACGGTGATGCGGGAGAAATTAAAATTGGTGCGCGCGATGGCCTAAAACTAGATGGTACTTTTACAGCGAAAGCCGCAGGCACAGGCAGAGGCGGTAGTCTAAATGTCGGCTTTACCAATAGTGGTTTGGATAATGCTGGGTTCAGTCCAGTGCCTAGTGGTAATAAAGAATTTACGATTACCCAACAAAAACAATTAGTTGCTGAAAACGTAGTGATTGGCGACTCCATAAAATCTGATTCTGGCGAAGCTATTTTGGCTGATAACAATGTAGATACATTGCGTGGCCAAATTTCGGCACAACAGATTAGTGAAGGCGGATTTGATAATGTTACGATTAAATCGCATGAGCCATTTACAGCGGAGCGTAACCAATCAACATCGGCTTTAACTAACTCTGTGCAATTACAAGATGGGTTAGATTTAGCGATTGCAGGAAATTTAAAAATTGATACGCCACTTATCAATGTACAAGACAATGTAACTATTCCGGGTGGTGGTAGCGCAAAACTTAGTGCTGGACACATGACTATTAAAACACCTAATGCCACTAGTTTAAGTGCCAGCGATGTTGTTGCAGGGGAAAGTAAGCTAACGTTAAATGCCAAGCAATTGTATCTAGATGGTATAGCGCAAGTTGGCATAGCTGGTGTCAATCAAACCGAAATTAATACAGCGCTGGATATACACGGCCAGGGTGGTATTTTGTCTAATGGCGATATGACATTAACAGCTCGTCAGATTTATCCAAATACCAAAGCAGAGGCGGTTAATAATTTTCTGAACTTTGAAGCGCTTGGTGACAATAGTAAAATAACAGTTAATAGTAACGGTGAAAATGCAAAACCAGTGCTGTCTGCGGCTGGAACGTTAATATTAAAGGCTGATGATATTGTACAAAACGGCATATTAAGCGCACCTTTTGGTACGATTAATCTAGAAGCTAAAAACTCAGTCACTCTAGCAGAAGGTAGCAGCACTTCGATATCAGCGAATAATCTTTCAATTCCCTATTTAAGAACTTTAAATGTAGGAAAAACCATCACACCAATTGGACAAGGATTATCGGATAAGGGTATTTCGATTAAATCGGCCAACGTAGACATTAAAGAAAAGGCAGTGCTTGATTTATCTTCAAGCGGACAGCTTTTTGCAACAGAATTTGTGCAAGGAACAGGTGGCACTAAAGATGTTTTAAACGGGCAGTTAAACACATACGCAATTTTGCCTAATTTTGGACAAGAGTATTCACCGTCTGGCAGCGTTGGCGAGTCTGTTTACTTAACAGGCGTAGCAGGTTTGCTAAGTGGTCACTATACTTTACTGCCAGCGAGTTATGCCTTAGTTCCGGGCGCCTATTTGGTAGAGGTTAATTCAACTGGCAATACCTTATTGCGAGGACAAACTGCACAGCAGCTAGATGGAACAAGCCTAACTTCTGGATATTTTAGTGAGCTATCAACGAATGCATTAGATGCAAATTGGAGTACATTTAAAATAACTAATGGTGCAGTATTCCGTGCGGCTGCAAGTGAAATTTCAAGAGCGCCTGCACAATATCAGTTAACGGATCTCACTGAATATTTTAGCAACCCAATTAATACCGATGGAAAAGACGTATCCTTGCCGACAGACGTAGGGCGCTTAAGCTTAAGTGCCTCAGGCTCTTTAGCTTTTGCTGGGCAAGTGGTTGCAAACAAAGGTAAAGATGCTAAAGGAAATTTGGGTGACGGATTACAAGTTGATATTAGTGCGGAAAAAATTCGCGTGGTATCAGTCGCAGGTGCACCAGACGGCAGCTTGCAACTAACTGCAAACACGATTAACGCTTTGAATGCTGATAGCGTTTTATTGGGTGGTACTAATAACTTGATCAATGGCGTAAACAAAATTAGTACTGTGGCACAAACAGTTAGTATCGAAAACGATAGTAATCATGCTATCAATACTCCTGAGTTAATCGTGACAGCATTAGATTCGCTAAATGTAAAAACAGGTTCTGCAATTGATACAGGCCCTGCCAATGCTAGACCCGGTCAAAAAACAGTTGAAACAACAGGTAATGGCGCTTCACTTGCATTGTCGTCTCAAAATGATATTACTTACAGCAGGATAGGTGGCGCAGTTGCGGCCACAACTGGTGACCTAAATATTGAAGCAGGCAGTACGATAAAAGCAGGCAACACTTTGGTTGTTGATGCGACCAAATCGACTACTTTATCTAGTAGCCCTGTTTTAAAAGATGGTGCAACCGCATACTTTGGAGCAAACAGAATTTTACTGGGTAATGCTCTTAATGGCGTTGCTGGTTTGAGCTTAAATGCATCAACTGTTGCTGCCCTAGGGCAGTTAAAGTCTCTGACGCTAAGCAGCTATAACAATGTGGATATATTTGGTGCGTTTAACTTAGGTAATGCGAATTTAGATTTAACTATTAATGCCGCTGGAATTGCGGGTAGTTTAGCTAATGGTGAAGTTATTGGGGCGCTTGCAAATGTAAATCCAAGTGTTATTACAGCTAAAACTTTTACACTAAAAAATACTACAGATGCTAACTTTACGGCACCTACAGATGGATCTGGCAGAGGCTTACAAATCAATGCAGAGACTGTACGTTTTGAGGGAAAAGACACAACAAACTTAGCAAGCAATTCAGGTAAAACACAAATTGCAGGGTTTTCTGAATTAAACATTAATGCTGATGAAGTACGTGTAGCACAAACTGGCGAGCTTAATCTGGGTGTGGCAAAAACGACTATTCATGCTGGACGCGTTACTGGTGAAACAGGTCAGTATGTAAAAGATAGTAGTGATATTTTAATTAAGGACACCACAACAGATTTTAAAATTCAAGCACAAGATTTAGTGCTTACCAAGCAAACCAACAGCAAACCCAGCTCTGAAAAAGTGTTTGGTGCAAAGCTGGATATTGTTGCTGATAACTTAACAGTAGCTAGCGATATTGAATTTGACTCTGGTCAGCTTGGGTTCACTTCATCTGGTGATCTTAATATTGAGGCTACAGCCAATATTAGTGCTAAATCTAGTGCTAAAGAGTTTCACAATATTAGCAAAGATGCTGCCGCTGGAAGCATCACCCTTGCTTCCACAGCAGGTAGTGTAAACGTAAAAGCTGGCGCAGAAATTAATGTAACCAGCCAAGGTGATGCAAATGCTGGGCAAGTAAATATTATTGCTCGTGAAGGCACAGTCAATATTTTGGGAGATTTAAAAGGTGCTGCTACAGGTGCTGGAAAAGGTGGCGAACTAGGTGTGGATGTGAAAACACTGGCAAATTTTAGTACTACTGACAAGCAGGCCCAAGGTTTCACTGAAAAACGTCAATATCAGGTTGGGGCAGGAGATATTAATGTAACTGGGGTAGGGGCGGATGCATTAACAGCTAGACAAGTTAAACTAAGTGCAGATACAGGGAACGTAATTGTCACTGGTGACATTATTGCCACCGCACCAAAAAATAGCCGCATTGATTTGTATGGTGGTAATGGAGTAACACTTACTAGCACGGCTAATTTAAAAGCCAATAGTACAAAAAATGGAGAACAAGGCGGTAGCGTGAATATTGGCAGTAGTGCTGACGTGACGGATAACACTCCAGATCAGTTAAGTTTCGCAGCTGGATCTACAGTAGATGTAAGTGGCGGTGTTGGTGGTATTGGTGGTGAAGTGAATATTATTGCGCCACGCACCTTGGATAATACTGATGTAGAGATTAGCCAATTAGCAACAACTTTCACAGGCGTTAAAGATAAAGTCAACATAGTGGGTAATCGTGCAATTGATACTACGAGTGTTGATATAACTAATCGTAACAATGCGTTGAATTCTGCTAATAACTTTATGTTAAGTGTTGTAGCAGATGTTACAAAAGGTTTGCAGAGATTGGGCTTGGCCAATAATACTCAGTTTGCCATTACGCCAGGTGTGGAATTTAGAAATAAGACTGGTGATTTAACCTTGCCAAGCGATTGGACGCTGCATAATTGGCGCTATGACCCAACAACTGGTGCAAGAGTGACAGATGCCACCCTTTTGGCAACTGGTAAAACTGCAGATGGCCAACCATTACTGGCTGGTGTTTTAAGCTTGCGCGCCAAGGGTGATATTAGTTTCAATGGTACCTTGAATGATGGTTTTGGAAGTGTCAGTCTTACTGAGATTTATCGGCCTGCTAGTCCAGCGGTGCCAGCCGTGTTAGATGTTGACGGCAATATAATTACTCAAGCTATTTCTGCAGTTGCTGGTACAGGTGTGCAAGGTTACGATTCTTGGGCTTATAACATTGTAGCAGGGGCCGACTTCACAAAAGCTAACCCGTTAGCGACTAATAATGATGGAACAGGCAACTTCAGTTTAGCCAATAACGAAGGTATTCGTACAGGTTCAGGTGATATTAATATTGCCACGGGTGGCAATTTAAATATGTTAGGTGCTGGCTCGGTAATTTATACAGCGGGTCGCGTTGCTGATGCTCTGGATGGTTTTTTAGCACCTGTAACTAACGCTTTGTACTTGACAGACGGTGGCGATATCAGTGTGTCAGTTAAGGGCGATATTAGAGGTGGAGAGCCACTAAACTCACCTCAGCTTATTAATAATTATTTGTTTAGAGATGGCGTGCTGGGCGCAAAAGATACCACTTGGTGGGTGCGCCCAGATCAGTTTAGACAAAGTTTAGCTACATTAGGCGGCGGCGATGTAAATATTAATGCAGGTGGCAATGTGAATAATTTCTCAGCCATATTACCCACTACAGCACGCTTCGATACTGTGGATGTTGCCACAGGCAATCCAACTGGCAATCAATCAATTAAAGGCGGTGGTGACTTAACGTTGAATATTGGAGGTGATTTAAGTGGTGGCGTATTCTTGGTTGGCAAAGGTAACGGAGAAATTAATACAGGCGGGTCAATATTAAAACCAAGTGGTAGCGCTATTGGATCGGTACTGGCATTGCAAGATGGCGTATTTAATGTGCAGAGCAAAAAAAATCAGTACATAGAAGCCATTATTAACCCCACCTTATTTACCAGTGTAAGTGCTAACGCAGGCAATGCAACCGATGTTTATTACAACTCTTACAGCGACACAGCCAGCGTTAGCTTATCAAGCTTATTAGCCAACATTGAGCTTGGTGAAAAAACATTACGAAGAGTTGGAGGCACTAGTGCCTTTAATAACGATACAAGAGCTGATGGCTACCTACCAAGCAGCTTAAGTGCAATTGCCTACAATGGTGACATCACTACAGGTAGAAATAGTACTTTATTGCCATCTGCAGCGGGCAACCTAGAGTTGTTGGCAGCCAATAATGTGTCGTTCAAAAATAATTTGACCATGTCAGATGCTGATCCGCGGCTTATAGCTAATGTTAATAACCCCGACTCAGTTGTAACGCTTACCAGCCATGCTAACCCTTTGTTGCACAAAAGCGACACTAAGCCTGTATTCATTGTTGCAAAAACGGGCAATATTGAACGCAATGTAAATGGTGCTTCAGAAATAATTATTAATACGCCAAAATTTACAAAAGCAGTAGCGGGCAAAGACATTAAAGACGTAACGTTTTTTGTTCAAAACAATAATTTTAGTGATGTTAGTTTGATAAAAGCTGGCGAAGATATTGAAAATATTAATGTAAACATTGCAGGGCCTGGCGAATTGCTTTTGCAAGCTACACGCAATATTGATTTATCTAAAAATGCCAATAGCATCGTATCGTCAGGTAGAAATCCAAATTTTGTGCGAGGCATTACGGCTAATGTTGCCTTGCCAACTAAAGGCGCATCAATTACCTTGCAAGCGGGTTTAGGCGCTGGTGATACATTGCCAAATGTGCAGGGTTATATCGACCAATATATTTTACCTTCAGGAACTGGTCCAACAAGTTTAGCAGGCGATGCTGCTAAATTAGCGGAATATAGATTGAAAACAGCAGATGATGTGACTAGATTTATGCAAGATAAAACTGGAAACACCACACTGGATGATGCAGAGGCTTTGGCACTATTTAACTCACTGGATCTTGAGTCTAAAACTATTTTCGCTAATAGACATTTATCAAATGAGTTGGTAGCGGCAGCTGAGTCTAGCAAAGATGAAAGAGGTTTTGCGGCTATTGCCACACTATTCCCTACCAAAAATGCAGGCGATATACTGATGTTTAAGTCTAAAGTAGCCACAGACAGTGGCGGCAGTATTGACTTTGTTGCGCCTGGTGGAGAAGTCATTGTTGGTACCACAGGCAGCACAAGCGATGGTTCAGCTACCGCGCCAGATATTGGCATATTGACGCGTACTGGCGGTAATATTCGAATAATGGCCAATGGCGACATTCAAGTGAATAACTCTAAAGTGATTACACAAGCTGGTGGCGATATTATTCTTTACTCAGATAACGGTGATATTGATGCTGGTAAAGGGTCTAAAACGGCGACATCATCGCCATCTACTTTTGTAACCACGGATGCCAACGGTAACACAACGGTTGAGGTGATTGCATCAAGTGCTGGTAGTGGTATTCGTACCGATACTGCTGATCCTGATGGCTCGGGCGCTCAATCAGCACCAAAAAGAGGCGATGCTAAGTTAATTACTCCAAGAGGCATCGTTAACGCGAGTGAAGGCGGCATTGCTTCAAACAACTTGTTCATACGCGCTTTACAAGTATTGAATGCTGACAATATTCAGGTGCAAGGCGTGGCCTCAGGCGTACCGCTTGCTGCCACATCTAGTCTTGCTGGTGTCAGTGCTGGTTTGTCGCCAGATTCAGTAAACTCGGCTACTGCAGCTGTGGCTGAAAGTGTCGCAAAATCGGCTAGCCAGCAACAGTTTGCTAAGCCAGTAATACCGTCTATTCTGAATGTTGAAGTCATTAGTATTGGTAAATAATTAAGTCATTTTAATTGTTTTATAAGCGCCTAGTCCTATAGCGGACTAGGCGCTTTGTTTTGTTTGTCATATATATTTAACCAAGCTGAAATATAGTGCAGATAATATCAATGCACATATTTCAAATCATTTCAGTTAGTTCACCGATGTTAATAAATCTGCTTAAATTCACACCCAAAAATCATTTTTTAGTCTGGGTTTCTTCCATATTTTTGCTTGCATCAACATTGGCAAATGCGCAGTGGAATGACGCATGGATAGTGCGCCAAAAGGTGAGTATCAATGCCACTGGTATTACACAAGCGGTCACACAGCCACTGGTGGTGATGCGTTTACATTCAGGTAATTTTGACTTTGCTAGCGTTAATGTAGATGCCTCTGATATTCGCTTTATTGCGCAAGATGACAAAACAGAACTGAAATATTTTGTTGAAAAATTTGATGCCGTAAATGAGTTGGCGATTATTTGGGTGCAAATTCCACAAATTAGCCAAGCCGATAAAGATGCGCATATCTGGATCTATTCTGGCAATGAAGAAGCAACTAGCACAGCTAGCCCAAAAATGATGCTAGATGCCAATGTGGTCGCACTATTTCAGTTTTCTGACAAAGCTTTATTACAAGACAGCTCAGCATCTGGCCTATTTGCCACAGGTAGCATTACCGCGCAAAAGGCTGGCTTAATGGGTGAAAGCGCCGTGCTAACAGGTACAGCTTTGGTGATTCCTGCCAACGTCGCGGCCAATGCTAGTGCAGGTTTTACATGGTCGGCTTGGGTTAAGCCAAGTGCGTTGCCACAAACCGCCAGCTTGTATAGCCAAGAAAACAATATTGATTTAGCCATCGATGCGCAAACGCTGACGCTTAAAGTGGCCGATATTGTTTTAAAAGGCGGTGAGCTTAAACCAGCCGCTTGGCAACATATTGCATTTAGCTTAAACGCAGGCAAGGCTACTTTGTACTTAAATGGCGCAGAAGTCGCAACGGCTGATGTGCCAAGAGTGGATACCGCTACCGATATTAAAATTGGTGAGGGTTTCACAGGCGAAATGGATGAGTTGGAAATGTCTAATATCGCGCGTTCTGCCAGCTATATTCAATTGAGCGCGCTTAGCCAAGGCGTAGATAGCAAATTAATCAGCATTTCAGCAGGCGATGGTGGTGAGGGCGGTGAAGAAGAAGGTGAAGCGAACTATTTAGGCATTTTAATTAATAGCTTAACGCTAGATGCCAAAATTGTAATTGCTATTCTAGCGGTGATGTTTGCGATTAGCGTGTGGGTGATGTGGAGCAAAGCCATGCTGGTATCGCGCACCGATAAAGACAATAAAAAGTTCTTGGCACGCTTTCAAAAATCGAATGCTAGCGATTTATTAGAGCTAGATAAAGGTGGCAAATATCCGCATTCCAATCTATTTAAGTTGTATCAAGCAGGTTTGCGCGAAATTAAAAAGCGTCAGCATGAGGGCGAAAAACTCTCATTAAGCGGCGCTTCGATGGATGCGATTAAAGCCGCAATTGATGCCGATTTGGTGCGCGAAACGCAGCGCCAAAATGCAGGCATGGTGTTACTCACCATTGCAATTTCTGGCGGCCCATTCTTGGGTCTATTAGGTACGGTAGTAGGTGTGATGATTACCTTTGCGGCGATTGCAGCTGCAGGTGACGTGAACGTAAACGCGATTGCACCAGGTATTGCGGCTGCATTGTTGGCAACGGTCGCTGGCTTAGCGGTGGCGATTCCAGCTTTGTTTGGTTATAACTATTTAGCCAGCCGCATTAAAAATATCACCATTGCCATGCAGATTTTTGTGGACGAGTTTGTGACGCGTTCAGCTGAGTTATTCGGTAAAGAATAAGCCATGTCAGAGGGCGTCAAAGAAGAGAACCAGCTATACGACGAGATTAACATCACGCCGATGTTGGATTTAGCGTACGTATTGCTAGTGATTTTTATCATCATGACTACCGCATCGGTGCAGGGCATTAAAGTGGATATGCCGCAAACGGCTAATTCGACCAGCCTTGCCAAACCACAAATTAGAGCCATTACCATATCTAGCGATGGCAGCGTTTATTTGGATGCATTTCCTGTAGATATGGCGACACTAGAGCAACGTTTAAGTGAATACAAAAGCAGTAACCCTGATTTGCCAGTGGTGCTAAAGGGTGATGCGGCAGCGCACTTTGACAAAGTATCTGAGGTGCTAGGTATTTGCAAAAAACTGGATATTACCGAAATTGGTTTGGTGACTAAAAAGTTGGCTGGGTAAGTTGGTGAGCTACGCACTGTTAAATAAAATATATGCACGACGGAGTAAGGGTTTTTAATGCAAGTACAGAATGATGCACAGCCCTACGACACCATCAACATCACGCCGATGCTGGATTTGGCGTATGTGCTATTGGTGATTTTTATTTTGATGACGACAGCTGGTGTGCAGGGTTTAACCATGAACTTGCCTAAGCCATCCAATAAACCCAGCACCGAAAAACACGATGTAAAAATCGTTAAAGTACAAGCCACTGGTACTTTTACCATTAATGGCGCGGGCGTCAGCATGGCAGAGCTTGAAACACAGTTAAACAGCGCCAAGACGCAAGACCCAAAATTTTCGGTGGTGATTCAAGGTGAAGCCAATGCGCCTTATGGTGGTGTGGTGAGCGTGATTGATTTGGTGACAAAACTTGAGATTGAGAATGTAGGCTTGGCAACTGGACGAATCGGCACATGAATGAAGTCTTTAAAAACTCAACTTTGCGAGCATCCGCATGGCGGATTGCCTGCTTAAAACACTGCGTCGCTATGCGGCGTTGCAAACAAAAAATTGCTTCTTACATATCAATTATATGCGGCGGCGCAATTTTTTGTTTGCGCCTTGCCTAGCTTAGAAACTTGAATTTTAAAGACGTCATTATTTGATATGCAAGATTTATTAAACAAAACAAATGATTTGGTTTTAGATGAGGATGAAGTTGAATCATCTAAAAGCGTTTGGCTAAAGCGTATTGCCATTGCCCTAGTGGCATTGTTGGTGTTGGGTGCTATTGGTTATGGCATTAGTAGTTTAATGCAGGGAGGGGACGCAAAGCCTAAAAAAACGGTGACTAAAATTGCGTTAAAGGATATACCGCCTCCACCTCCGCCCCCACCGCCAAAAGAAGTGCCCAAAGAGCAGCCAAAAGAGGCGCCACCTAAAGAGGTGAAAATTGAGCAGCCAAAACCTGCCGAAGCGCCGCCCACTGAGCAGTTGAAAATGGATGGCCCAGCAGGCGATGGCCCAAGTGCTTTTGCGGCGGGTGAAGTAAAAAATGATTATAGCGGTGGCGATGTAAAAACCATTGGATCAGACGGCGGTGCCAAATTTAATTGGTATGCGGGTTTGGTTAAAAGCCAAATTGAAACCGCCTTAGCGAAAGACCAAAAGCTAAAAGAAGGCCAGTACAAGCTTGTGGTAACGGTTTGGTTAAAAGCCAATGGCGATGTTGAAAAGTTAGAGGTGGTGCAATCAGATGCGCAGCCAGAGATTGAAAAAGCCGTAAAGACAGCTTTGGATAATATGCCAGCGATGCGCGAATCGCCGCCAGAAGGCATGCCGCAGCCCATTAAATTACGCATTACCGCGCGTAAATTTGGGTAAATATTTGCTTGAAATAACTACATTTAACTGAACTAAATATTTAAAAATACAGCGACTAAAACACCAGCTAATAGGTGAACAGCATTGAAAAAATGTGAGAGATAAAATGTTAAAACTAGAAAATTTGAAATCTGCAAAATTAAAGCCAGCCAGCTTAAAACCTATGGCTAAATTAATAGCCAATGTTTGCACCATGATGTGCTTAAGTGTGTCTTATTCTGTGGCCAATGCCGATGAGCGCGAATCGCTTGAGCAATTAAAAGCTACCACGACCAATTTGATTGAATTGCTAGTACAAGAAGGCGTGCTGAATAAAGACAAGGCTGACGCGCTAGTCAAAAAAGCGACTGAAGACGCGGCTAAGCAAGTGAAACAAGCCAAAGCGCAAGAGGCAGCAGCAGATGGCACAGCCGCCAGCACGCCAGATGAAAAATCCGTGCGCGTGCAATATGTGCCAGAGCATGTTAAAAAAGAAATGCGCGAAGAAATTAAAAAAGACGTGATGGCCAAGCTGAATTACAAAGCGGGCGAACGTTTGGGCTTGCCAAGCTGGTTAGACAGAATCGCTTTCAATGGTGATATGCGTTTGCGCTATCAAAATGATTCATTTAGCGATAATAACGCGCCAATTGCGGTGCTCAATAACCCCTTACGTAACGCCAATATCTTGAATTCATCTGAAGAGCGCAGACGTTTTCGTTTAAGAGCACGTTTGGGCGCAGAAGTAAAAGTTAACGATTGGCTAACAGGTGGCTTACAATTTACCACGGGCTTATTAAACACGCCGTTAACACCCAATCAAACCGAAGGTATTTTGCAAGGCAAGTTTGTATTTGGTTTAGACCGCGCCTTTTTAAAAGCCAAGCCTACTGATTGGGCGTCTATTGAAGGTGGCCGTTTTGCTAATCCGTTTTTTTATACCGATTTGTTATGGGACCCTGACTTAGCATTTGATGGTGTAGTGGCTAGCTTTACGCCTAAGATTAATGATCGCTGGTCTACATTTACGACCATTGGCGCTTTTCCGTTAGAAGAAATTCAATCCTCTGAAGTAAATAAAGCAGAAGACAAATGGCTATATTCATTGCAAACCGGTATTCAATGGAAAGCGGCCAATAAAACAACGGCGCGCCTAGCAGTTGCTTACAATGATTACCGCAACGTTGAAGGCCAATCAAATCCAGCAGGCTTAGATTTTTTTAACGGCACTGTGCCTGCTTTTAGACAAAAAGGTAACAACACTTTTAATATTAATACGCTCAATGGCGGCCTTGCTACCGCTGGTGTTAGTCCAATTGCTTTGGCCTCAAAATTTGAACAAATCAACGTAACAGGCCAGGTAGATGTGATGACATTTAGCCCTGTGCATGTCACTTTAACAGGCGATTATGTGAAGAATATTGGCTTTGATGCAGATGAAATATTTAGACGCACAGGTAATCGTTATCAAGAAGAAACAGATGGCTACCAACTACGCTTAGATGTTGGCCATAATAGCTTTTTAGCACCCGCCAATGTAGAGGTAAAAAAACATGATTGGCAAGTGGCACTGGGCTATAAATACATTGAAGCAGACGCGGTGTTAGATGGCTTAACCGATTCTAACTTTCACTTAGGTGGCACGGACGCAAAAGGCTGGTTGTTATCTGGCCAGTATGGTTTAGATAAAAACGCTTGGTTGAGCGCGCGCTACTTTAGTACCGATACGATTTCAGGCCCGCAGTTATCAATTGATGTGTTCTTAATTGATTTTATTGCTAAATTCTAAGTGAATCCATGTGGAGCATAAGATGAAACAAGGCTTAAAATCGATATTGAATTATCAGGTAATTGCTTTAATACTTTGCGCTTTTATTGCTGGCATTGTGTCGCCAGTAGCCGATGCAGCAGAGAAAAAAGACAAAGCCGCTAGACGCCAGGCGCTAATGATGCAGAAAATGAAGCAGGATATGGAAGCCGAAAAATCGGCCATGCAAGCGCAGTTTGATGCACAAAAAAAGACATTTGAAGAGCAGTTGCTGGCTAAAAATACAGAGTTAGAGCAAATCAGTAAAGAGCTAGCATCTAGCCAGCGTAAAGCCAAAAACTTGAACGCAGAGTTAAGCAAAACTGTTGATGAGAAAACAGCGCTTGAAACAAAACTAGCCGAAACACAAGCCAGTTTGGAATCAACCAAAGTGAGCTTGGCTGATTTGCAGGGCCAGCACACGCAAGCGCTGGCTGATTTAAAATTCAATGATAATCAACGTAAAACTTTATCTACCAATTTGGTAGATACTACAAAACAATTAAATACTTGCGCCATTAACAACACTAAGCTGCATCAATTTGGTACTGAATTAATTCAGATTTATGACAAGCCTAGTCAGTACGATGCGGTGATGCGTAAAGAAAAATTCTTTCAGCTAAAACGTGTAGAGCTAGAAAATATATTGCAAAATCAACAAGATAAATTAGATGCAGAACGTTTTTCTGCCAGAAAAGCTGTGAACTAAATCAACCATGGCATTAGTAGCCTATTTCAAATATGACAACGAAATAAAATCGTCATAATCCTTGCGTAACATGTTTGTTTTCATTGTGAGCCAAACATGATATTTGACCGTGCAGTGCTCGCGAGAGCATTACCCTTTGCTGTTTATATTCTTTTTTTAGCGCTTAACCAGCCGCTAAGCCAGTTGTTTAGCTGGCTAAGTTTGGATGAAAAGTGGCTATATGTTTTGCGTATTGCAACGGTTGCTGCGTTGCTGATTTATTTTTGGCGCGATTACACAGAGCTTAAACATAAGCCTGCACGCTCAGATTTTTTATATGCGGGCATTGCTGGCTTGTTGGTGCTGATTATCTGGATTTTTCCATACCCTAATTGGCTGGGTGGCGGCGACACGCAAGGATTTAACCCATTGCAGGGTGAAACAGAGTTAAGCGCTTTATTTTGGATGTCTGTGCGTATCTCTGGTGCGGCTTTGTTAGTACCAGTAATGGAAGAATTGTTTTGGCGATCTTTTATTATGCGCTGGTTTGATAAAGAAGATTTTTTAAAGGTGTTACCAGAAAAAATATCTGGCTACGCTTATGTGGGCAGCGCATGCTTATTCGCGCTAGAGCATCACTTGTGGCTGGCTGGATTATTTGCTGGTTTGGTGTACGGCGAGTTATATAAAACCTACAAAAATTTATGGATTCCTGTTTTTGCACATGCAGTCACCAATGGTTTGTTAGGGCTGTATGTAGTCACCATGGGTCATTGGCAATATTGGTAATGGGCAATATCTAGCCATGTCTCCGTTTATTCTTAAAAAAACCGCTTTTTGGTGCATGTTGCTGTGCGCTGGGTTTGCACATGCAGAAGGCATTATTGATTTAAAACCTTCTGTAGGCACCAATATCACCTACGATGACAATGTGTTTCGATTTTCGAGTCCCGCCTTGGCTAAACAAGCGTTTGGTTCATCTGCCACATCCGATACGGTTAAGCGACTTGATGTGGGTTTAGATGCCAGTGTGCGTTTAAGTCGTCAAGTATTACGCTTATCAACAAGCTTAAGTGAAAGCCGTTACAACCGCTTTGATTTGCTGGATAACACTGCTAAATCGAACTTGCTGGCATGGGATTGGCAATTTGGCAGTGATTTTTTTGGCGTATTAAGTGTGAGTAAAAATGAATCAATTGCTGGATTCACCGAAATTAGAAATCCAGTCAAAAATCTGAGGGCTGTAGAAAGGCAATCGGCCAGTATGAATTGGCGCTTTCACCCAGATTGGACCACTTATGTGTTGCGTGACCAATCAAAAACAGAGAATGAGCTGGCGGGCTTTGAAGCATTAGACCGTGAAGATACGATTACCGAAGCAGGTGTGCGCTACCGCAATTTATTAGGCACACAACTGGGGTTATCGTATCGTGAGGTTGATTCTGAATACCCTGGACGTACTGGTTTTGCATCTGTGCTGTTTGGTGACGAAAGTGTGCAAGGCTCACTTAACCTAGATGCCTCTTGGTTTCCCACTCACAAAACCCGCATCACTGCCAGATTATCACGCGTAACGATTGATTACGAAGATAGCCCACAACGTGAATTTAGCGGCATTAGCCAACGTTGGGATATTACACATTTGCTGACAAACAAAATCACACTTAACGCCTCTGCATTTAGAGAGGTGTCGCCAATTGACGATATTTTATCGACATTTATCGAGTCCACTGGCGCGAGTTTTAACCCTAGCTGGGCGATAAGCAGTAAGGTGGCTTTAAGTGCAGGCGTAAGTTATGTAGATACAGAATACTTAGGTAGTAGCGGCATACCGAATAACGGATTTTTTATAGTTGCGCAAAACCGTAACGACAGCTCAAAAACAGCTAACTTAGGTTTAATTTACACGCCAACTTTAAAATCAGTATTGCAATTGCAATACCAAACACAAGATCGTGAATCTAGTTTGAATAATCAAAGCTTTCGTTTTAACTCGCTTAGCCTAGTAGCACGGTATAACTTTTAGTAAGCAAGCGCTCACTAAAATATTGCCAAATATAAGCCAAACAGATTAGTTTTTAAACACCGTTTGTCACATTGGCAGCGCAAACTGCGCTTGTAGTAATCCTTTCTCGAAACTTATTTAAGTTTCATCATAAATTCTACTTATTTCTGACACATTAAAGTCATATTTTCTTCTTATAGTACTAGTTGTTTATATGTACCAATTTAAATGAGAGAGCGATATGCGCGTGCAAAATTCATATGTACTAGTGGCAATATTAGGTGCGGTGCTTACTTTATCCGCATGCGGCGATAAAGATAAAGCGGCAGCTAGCAAGGGTGGCACGCAAGTGGTTGCTAAAGTAAATGGCGATGAAATTTCTGTACATCAAATTAATTTTCAATTAAACCGCGTAGCACAAGGTAAATCATTAACCGAAGAACAAAGTAAGCTAGCCGCCAAACAAATTTTAGCGCGCTTGGTAGATCAGCAATTGTTAACGCAGCAAGCCACCGAAGCTAAACTAGACCGCGACCCGCGAATTTTGCAAGCGATTGAAGCATCTAAAAGCGAAATATTAGCGCAGGCGTATTTAGAGCAATTGTTATCAAAAGCAGCCAAGCCATCTGTTACACAAGTAGACGCTTTTTATAAAGAGAAACCAGAGCTATTTGAAAACCGCCGCGTGTTTCGTCTGCAAGAATTAGCGATTAATGTGGGCAAAGATAAGTACGCAGAAATTGCCGAAAAAGTAAGCACGACCAAAAATATAAACGAAATAGCGGCTTGGCTAAAAGAAAAAAATTACCCGTTTAGTGCCAATAGTAATGTGCGCACAGCAGAGCAATTACCACTCGATTTTCTAAAGAAATTACAACCGCTAAAAGATGGCGATTTAATCGCACTTTCTAATGATAGCTCAGTCAGCATTGTGCATTTGGCGGCATCGCAATCTGCACCTATTACGCGTGAAAAAGCAGCGCCTATTATTGAGCAATATTTTTTAAATCAAAACAAAGCAGCCTTGGCTAAAAAAGAAATGGCAGCTTTAAATGAAAAAGCCAATATTGAATTTATTGGCGCTTTTGCTGATATGAAAAAAGGTGTGCAACCAGCGCCAACCGCTATCAAAAAATCAGATGTGCCACAAACAGTAGCTGTGCCAGCGGCTACAAATTCACCAGAGACTAATCAGCCAGCTGAAAAAGCAAGCAAAGATGCAGGCAATATGGATAAAGGCCTAGCAGGTTTGTAAGCGCTTACATTAGCGTATGAATAAACAGTATGAAAATGAAGGTGAATAGTTTGATAAAACGTATTTTTGCTTGCTTAAGTGTCATGATGTTGGTGTTGGCTAGCGTTGGTAGCATGGCGGCCGAGCCGGAAAATGCAGGCTTTGAAGCCAAGCGCGACTATATTTTAGGCGCAGGCGATATGGTGCGAATAAGTGTTTACGGTAGCCCAGATTTACTAACAGAAGCACGATTATCAGCCGCAGGCAGTATCAATTTTGCCTTAATTGGCGAAGTGGTTTTGGGCGGTTTAAGCCCACAATCAGCCGAAAAAAAATTAGCCGATTTACTAGAAAAAGGCGGTTTTGTTAAAAAGGCGCAAGTCAATTTAGTGGTGTTGCAATATCAAAGCCAGTTTATTTCTGTGCTGGGTGATGTGTATAAACCCGGTAAATATTCGCTAGATAGGCCTAGTACTTTATCGGATGTGTTAGCGATGGCAGGTGGCACAACGCCAAATGGTTCAGACATGATTACGCTGATTCGGCTAAAAGACGGCCAAACAACCAAGCAAACTTATGATTTGCGCGATTTGGTGAACAAGGCCGACCCAGCCAGTAATCCGCCATTATTGGGTGAAGATATTGTGTATGTAAATGCGCGCGAAGTATCTGTTTTAGGCCAAGTGAATCGCCCGGGTAAGTATTCAGTAGCCAGTGGCGTGCGCACGGTAATCGACTTTTTGTCGCAGGCTGGCGGCGTTTCGGCAGGCGGTGCAGATAATATTATTGTGATTACCAAACGCAACGGTAAAACCGAAAAACGCGAGATTGATATTGATCAACTGTATCGCAAAGGTGATACATCGGTGAATTTTGAATTGGCGGACGGCGATTCTATTTACGTGCCCAGAACCCCTGTTTTTTATATTTATGGCGAGGTGCAACGCCCTGGCGCATTTAGATTAGAGCGCAATATGAATATTGCACAGGCGCTATCTACAGGCGGTGGTTTGTCGCCACGCGGCACAGAGCGCGGCATTAAAATCAAGCGCAATATTGATGGCAAGCTAAAAACCTTAGATGCGTCTTCTGGCGATGTGTTAAAGGCGGACGATATTGTGGTGGTGAGTGAAAGCCTGTTTTAGCCAAACCAAAACCAAGCCAAAAATAGCCATTAACCACACTAATTAATCAAACAAAAAGCGATAACACATGAGTTTTTCACAATTATTATCTATTTTAATGGCGCGCAAATTAATCGCTATTTGGGTGTTTTTTGTGACGGTACTTGTAACCACGGTAGTGAGCTTTTTACTACCTAAAACCTACTCAGCCACCGCTTCTTTGGTCATTAATTCAAAAGGCGCAGACCCTGTTACAGGCTTAACCTTACCCGCCACTTTAATGCCAGGGTATATGGCAACCCAAGTGGATATTATTCAAAGCCACAATGTGGCGCTAAAAGTGGTGAGCAAGCTAGGTGTTACCAATAGCGATACGGCAAAAGAAGTATTTGAAAAAGCCACCAATGGCGAAGGCAATATTAACGATTGGTATGCAGACCGCTTTTTGCAAAGCCTAAGCGTGAAACCATCACGCACCAGCGATGTGATTGAAATTAGCTATGAAGGCGCAGACCCTGTTTTTGCAGCTGCATTGGCAAATGCCTTTGCCGAATCGTATATCAATACCAATTTGCAAATGAAAACAGAGCCAGCCAAGCATGCAGCGGTGTGGTTTGATCAGCAAATTAAAGGCTTACGCCAAAATGTAGAGCAGGCACAAGCCAAACTATCGGCGTTTCAGCAAGAAAACGGCATTGCGTTTTCGGGTGAGCGCATGGATACCGAAGCGGCGCGTTTGAGTGAGCTTTCTAGCCAATTGGTAATGGCGCAAGCGCAAACTTTTGATAGTACATCGCGCCAAAGCCAGCTTAAAAGAGGCACTGCATCTGAGTCGCCAGAAATATTAGCAAATGGCCTAATTCAAGGTTTGAAATCACAATTAGTGCAAGCCGAAACGCGATTGAATGAAGTGTCGCAACGCTTGGGTGTGAACCATCCGCAATATCAAGCAGCGCAATCTGATGTGGCTAATTTGCGCGATTTAATTCGTATTGAAACAGCCAAAACCAGCAGCAGTGTTGGCCAAATAGCCCGCGTATCGCAACAGAAAGAATCTGAAATTCAAGCATCATTAGCCGCACAAAAAGAGCGAGTGCTTAAACTTAAAAGTCAGCATGATGAAATGGCGGTGCTAGAACGTGAGGTAGAAGGTGCGCAACGCATGTATGACAATGCCTTGCTACGTTTTGGCCAAACCAATATGGAAAGCCAATCTGGCCAAACTGATGTTTCTGTTTTAAACCCAGCCATTGCACCACTTAAACATTCCAGCCCCAAAATACTATTGAATATTGCGCTATCTGTATTTTTAGGTGCGTTACTGGGCATTGGTTTTGTGCTGGTGGCCGAAATGTTTGATAGACGCGTGCGCTCTGCCTACGATTTAAAACAATTATTAAATATGCCTGTTTTGGGTGAATTAAGCCGCCATAGCAAAAAGAAATTCTCTTTAAAAAACAGTATTAGCCAGTTTTTAAATCAAAAAACGGCCAAAAAGCGGTCACTTAGCTTTTAAAAATACTGTATTGAGCAAACCCATTTAGATGGAAAAAAGTATGGATTCTAGTCAGGATGCGCCGCAATTGAATAATACCCAAGCACAGGAAATGCTTTCAGATACGCCAGATGCGCAGCGCATGGGTGAGGCTTTGGCAAAACATGCCAAGCTAACAGAGCAAGATATTGCGCGCATTTTAGAATTGCAGCGCGATAAAAAAATACTATTTGGCGAAGCCGCAAAAAAGCTGGGTTTAATTACAGAAGATGATTTGCAAAAAGTATTATCAGAGCAATTTAACTACGCCTATTTGCAAGCGGGTAGCCATAAAATTAGCCCATTATTAATTGCGGCACATAAACCTTTTGATATAGAAGTAGAGCAATTACGCAGCCTAAGAAGCCAACTATTACTTCGCTGGTTTGATCAAGGCAATAAAACTTTAGCCCTTGCATCGGTGAGTAATGATGATGACGCCAGCCAATTGGTTGCCAATTTGGCGATTGTTTTTTCACAGCTGAATAAAAAAACATTATTAATAGACGCCAATTTGCGCAATGCCAATCAACATCGTTTTTTTGATATTGAAACCAAAATGGGCTTGGCCAACATACTAGCCAACAGGCAAGGCCAATACACTTTAAGTAAGCAAGAATCGTTGCCCAACTTAACCATTTTAACAGCGGGTACAGCGGTACCTAATCCGCAAGAATTATTAAGCCAAAATAGTTTGGCTACTTTGTTGGTAGATTTAGAAAAAATCTACGATGTGATTTTAATAGATACTTCACCAATCCATTTAGGTTTAGATGTATTAACCGTGGTATCAAAAGCCAAAGCCGCCATTATTGTGGCCAAAAAAGACACCACCATGGTGGCCGATATGCAGCAACTAAGTCAGCAATTGTCGATGACAGGCGCAAAGGTCTTAGGTAGCGTTTTTGTAGATGCATAGGAGTTGGCTGTGCAAGCAATAGCGCGAAATTTAAGTGATTTAAAAAGCCAAGCCCACATGATGTGGGTGCCCGTTATTATTGGTTTGCTGGCCTTATATTTACCCACTTATCAGCAAGTGTTTAATAGCTTATGGGTAACAGAAGACCAAGCGCATGGCCCAATTGTGCTAATGGTGATTGTGTTTTTGTTTTGGCAAAAACGTGAGCATTTTGCCTTAAGCGCGGCCGATAAACCTGCGCCAATTTTAGGCGGCATCACCTTGTTTTTTGGCTTGCTGTGTTATGTGGCAGGCCGTTCGCAAGATATTTTTATTCTCGATTTAGCCTCGCAGATTTTTGTTTTGGGCGGTATTTTTCTATTGATGCGCGGCTTGCCCATGCTAAAAGCTTTATGGTTTCCGCTGTTTTTTATTATTTTTATGATTCCGTTTCCGCTGGATTCATTAACCTTACCCATGAAAATGGCAGTTTCGTATGTTACCGAAACCATCCTATTTTGGTTTGATTACCCCATCGCGCGCGAAGGCGTTATTTTGCAAATTGGGCAATATCAATTGCTAGTGGCCGATGCCTGTGCTGGCATGCACACCTTGATTTCGCTTGAGGCATTAGGCTTGCTGTATTTAAGCTTGGTTAAACACGATTCGCTGATTCGCAATATCACCTTAACCGTATTAATTATTCCTATTTCATTTACCGCCAATGTGATTCGCGTGATTACGTTAACACTCATTACCTATTATTTTGGTGATGAAGTGGGCCAAGGCTTTGTGCATGGCTTTGCAGGTATCTTGCTATTTTTTGTGGCATTAATGTTCATTATGACCGTGGATTCTATGCTGCAGTATTTTGTAAAATGGAAGCAGAAGGCTGTTTAATATGTCTATTTTTAAGAATAAACGCCAATACTTATTAATGCTTATTATGATTTGCACATCGGTATTCGCCTATGCTGCACGCCCCACCCACAAAATTGCCGATGAAGGCGAGCAACTCAGTTTAGAACAATTAATTCCAGCACAATTTAACGATTGGCAAATGGTGAATATGGCATCGCAAATTGTGAACCCAGAAACCGCAGCCGCGCTAGATAAAATTTACGCCCAAACACTTTCGCGCGTGTACGAAAATCGCCAAGGCCAACGCATTATGTTATCTATCGCCTACGGCCGCGATCAAACCGATGGCGTAGGCGCGCACATGCCAGAAGGTTGCTACAGCGGCCAGGGTTTTGCCGTCAATAGCATTGTAAAAGACCAGCTGAATACCACAGATGGCAATATCCCCGTTGTACGTTTATTAGCCAGAAAATCAGACCGCATAGAACCCATTACCTATTGGCTTACCACAGGTAAAAAAGTCGGCTATCCAGGCTGGGAAACCAAAAAAATCAAACTACAATATGCACTCAGCGGCAGCATTCCTGATGGCTTATTGATGCGTGTATCCAGCGTGACATCATCTACAGATAACCAAAATATTAGCCAAGCCTATGATTTACAAGCCCGATTCGCCAACGATTTGCTAGCAGGCGTTTCGCCCAGTCGACGCTTGCGGTTAACTGGCCAAGTCGAAAAATTGTAAATTATCTGAAATAATCGTTATGGCAAGCTCGCCTTACTCAAAAGAAAATGTGCGTAAAGGCATATTGCATTATTTGTTAGGCCGTGGCTTGGCTGGTATTGCTGGTTTTGCAACGGTAATATTGCTTGTACGCTTTATGGATGTGCAAAGTTATGCGGGCTTTACAGCATTAACAGGTTTAATTGCACTGTCAGGAATTTTAGCTGGATTGGGTTTAGATCGCGCAATTTCACGCTATGTGCCAGAAGCAAGATTAGAGCGCAGTGCGGCCGAATTGGGCCAGTTTATTTGGCGTATTACCGCCATAAAAATATCGGCGGCGTTGCTGGTTTGCTGTGTACTTTTCTTATTTTGGCAGCCTGTATTACGTCTGTTTTCAGACATACATTTAAGCTATTTTCCGCTTTCGCTGGTATGTTTTGTATTAGCAGAAACGCTATTCCAACATTTTTCATCTGTACTACAAGCCCTATTAAAACAAAAAGCCCTAACTCGCATTTTAATTGTGCAGTGGGCTGGCCGTTTAGTATTAATTGCGTGGGCGGTATATGGCGATAGCAATATTAGTTTAGAAGAGTCTTTGCTGATTATGGCGCTACCAGAAATGCTGGGCGTACTTGTTTTTATTATTGTGCTTAAGCACTATTTACGTAAGCTAGCCGCAGCCCCAAATCACTCAAGCGCACCTTTATTATCAGCAGACAATCAGTGGCCAAATTGGCATGCAATCACCCGCATGGCCAGCCACAATTATGGTTTTACCTTGTTGGCAGCGCCACCACAGGGGTACTTCATGAAAATGCTAGCCGCCATATTTTTACCCACGCATATGGTTGCTGCTTATGGGTTTTTTATTAGTATTGCAGAGCGGGTTAGGCAGTATATTCCGCTGCATTTGTTGTATAGCTTGATTGAGCCAGTGATGATTGGCAATTACCTACAAAACCGCAGCTTTGCCATCTTAAATCAGCGTTGTCAGCTGCTGTATAAATCCAATTTAATCATCATGACTCCGCTAATGGCATGGATATTGGCGGCAGGCACATTTGTTATTTCCAGCTTAACAGGCGGAAAATATCATGAATATAGCTGGCTGCTTGCACTGGTGATTTTGCAACTAACAGTGGGTAGCCATGTAGTTTTACTGCAACTAATTTTGAATTCGGTGGGCGCCAGCCAACTGCTGGTTAAAGCAGGTTTTTACGCTTTAATTGGCATGGCATTATTCTTAGTAGTTGCGCTCAATATTCATTTGTATTTGCTAGTGGTTGCGCCACTTGTGTTCTCGCTTATTTGCAATATATATATTATCCAAGCGCTCAATCGTGATGGATACCCCTATCAATTATCAGCCCAATTATTTTGGGGCTCAAGTCTATCGGGTTTAATTGCCTGTTGTGCGGTTTATCTTACTTTGCATCAAGCTTATCTAACTACACCTAATACGTATTTACTCACAATTATTAGCGGCATTTTAATTGCAGTTATTTACTTAGCTTGCTTGTACTTTTTTAAAGCAATTCGTGCCGATGAAGTGCATTTGGTTAAATCGATTCTCACTAAAAAGGGAATATGAAGAGTGGTCAATATGATTCAAAAAGTAAAAAAAATTATCAAATCGGCAATATGGCAAACAAAACTTTATAGCCGAGTTTCAACTATTGGCAATCAACCCAAACTTTATTATCTGATGGGTTTAGGTGATAGATTTCCCAATTTAGGCGATCAAGCACAGGCGGCGGCTATTCCAATATGGTTGAAAAAGCATTTTGCATTGCCTCTTGTTGAAGTGAAAAATTTTGAAATAGCCGCATGCTTACCAAGTATAAAAAAACTGATTCAGCCACAAGATATTGTTTTTTTACATAGCGGTGGCAATTTTGGTGACGACTGGTATGAAACCCAATTAGATAGAGAAGCGATTATCGCGGCCTTACCAAACAACCAAATTGTGCAACTGCCACAAACCATTTTTTACAGCAATACTGAAACTGGCCGTCAAATTAGAGAGGTGAGTCAACAAGTAGTTAACGCGCATCCATCAATACTTTTATTTGGCCGCGATTTTCAATCAGCAGAAATTGCAAAAAAATTGTTCACACAAGCACAGGTGTTAACAAGACCAGATATGGTTTTATCGTTACAACAAACAGTTGAACAACAACTTGGCCAATATATTGCAAGGCGACCAGAAAAAATGCAGAAAATTTTACTGGTGATGCGTAATGATAAAGAGAGTGTTTATACCGACGAGGTAAAACAATCGATCAAAGCATTGTTAATGCATGCGGGATACGACGCGCAATTGTGGGATACCGATGTGGATGACATTTTTCCTGACCAAGATAAATTCAAAACACTTGCTAAATATCTGCAATTTATAAGTGGTTTTGATGCAGTGATCACAGACCGTTACCACGGATTGATTTTTTCAGTGTTAGTGAAAAGGCCTTGTGTAGTGTTAAGAACACATAACCATAAATTGACCAGTGCTTTTGATTGGTTTGAAGGCGTTAACTATGTCAAGCAAGTAGATTCTGCCGATGAAATAGTAAACGCACTACAACAGCTGCAAGCGCTTAACTTGTATGTTTCGCCTAGATGGAATGACCTGCATTTTGACCCAATGGCCGAAGAAGTGAAGAGTTTTTTGGTAAAAAATGTTTTAGATAATCATGCTTAAAAAATTGAAACTTGATTGAAATGCCAGATTCGCGATTAAACTGCATTGTCGTCACCTGCTTCTCAGAAAACCAACCTGGTTTTTTAGATTTTTCATACCGTTTGCAAGCATTAGCCAAGCATTACCAGCTCACTATTTTAAGCCAAGATGCACTTACCCAAACTGAACTGATGCTTGATGGCGCAGATTACATTGCGTTAGGGCGAAAAAGTGGCAAGCTGGGCTGGTTAAGTTATTTGTATCAATGTGCCAGCACAATACGTAAAAAGCAGCCAAGTTTGGCAGTGTTACTGCATTCTAGTGCAGCGCCAATCACTTTAATGGCGGGCAAAACTGCCACTGTTTTGTATTGGAACGAACACCCAACTAACTTAATGCATGTAGCAAAATCGTTTTCACCTGTACGCAATACGCTGGCAAAAATGGCGCATTGGCTGGTTTTTTGCGGTGCAAAACGTGCAGATTTAGTTATGCCAATTGGTGAACACCATCAAGAAGATTTAATACAGCATGGCGTACATGCTGCAAATATAAAAATGATTTATATGGGCGTGGCCGATAGCTTTGCGATGCAGAACGACCTCATAGAGCCGCAGCATATTAAGCAAGATATGCCAAATAGCAAGCCCATACATTTAATTTATATTGGCACTGTAAGCCAAGCCCGTGGCCGCGATGTGATGCTAGATGCAATGGCGATTTTAGCCAAAGAGACCTTGCTGCTAAAACAAAAAAATGCAATTAAATTAACCATTGTGGGCGCCACAGAGCCGGAATTAACTTTTTGCCAACAACGCGCTAAGGCATTAAAAATTGATCAATCTATTCAAATTGTGGGTAGAGTATCTGGGCATGAGATTCCTCAATATTTGGCGCATGCAGATGTGGGTATTTGCCTGTGGGAGCAAAATAAGTGGAACGAATTTAACCCGCCAACAAAACTTTTTGAATATTTGGTGGCTGGTATTCCTGTGCTAGCCAGCAATATTCGCACCCATACGCGCTACATAAACGATTGGAAAAATGGGCTGATATTTGATTACGATGCCCAATCGCTCGCGCAAGCCATATTTCAGTTGCATACAAACAAGCATCAGTTACCAACATTCAAACATCACGCTGTCATGTCTGGCAGGCAATATGTTTGGAGCAAAATTGAGCCCGTTTTTATCAGTGCAATACAAGCCCTAATCATTCAAAAATTAAGCAGAAAATACAGATAAGCAACTATGCAATTAGCAACACAAAAACACAGTATTTGGGTAAAGCTGGCTTTCTTTGTAGCTGCAAGCGGCCTTGCCTTTTTGTTTGGCTTAATTTCAGTCACTGCTAATCCTATTCTAATTGGCTTGGCAGTTGGCTTGGTGGGCGGCACGTTTTTGCTGGCTATTCCTAAAAAAACTATTTTATTGGTGATAGCGCTTGGTCTTGCAACGCCAGCTTTGCTAGATATGGTGGGGCATGGGTTTCATCGTGTGCTGTGGGCTGTTTCAATGATGGCATTGTTGTTATTTGTGCCAGGTTTGCTTAATTTATTTAGCTTTAATCCTGAGCATAAAAAACATATACCGCTATTTATTTGGCTTGCCCTTATTTTTGTTTTGTACGCCTCAATTGTTAGTGTGATGCAACTGCATGGTATGGGCGAACTATTCGGCGGGTTTAAGCGCTACTTTCAAACTTTTGGCCTGCTACTCGTTTTAGTAACGTTGGCTAATACCAAGCAAGATTTTGATTTGTGGTTGAAGTTGTTACTAATTATTGCCTTGTTGCAATTGCCTTTTGCAATATTTGAGCGTTTTATTTTAGTACCTTTGCGTGGCGGTTTGGCCGCTGGCGGTGAGGCAACCGATGTGGTAGCAGGCACAATGGGCGCCAATATTGAGGGCGGAAGCCCCAATGCCATTATGGTCACCTTTGTGTTGATTGCTGCCGCATTTGTGTTTTCGCGCTGGAAAATGGGTTTAATTGAAACATCGCGAGCTGCGTTGCTGGCTGGTATTTTATTGTTACCACTTGCATTGGGTGAAACAAAAGTAGTTGTAGTTATTCTACCTTTGTTAGCTTTTGTATTGTTGCGCAAAGATATTATGCGCGAGCCCGCAAAATATATCCCAGTGTTCGGATTAATGCTTATATTGACTGCAATATTGGCCTATTTTTACGTGTATATCTTGCTGGATAGCAGCTTTGATGAAGCAATTGCTGGTATTTTGCGCTATAACGTGCAAGAAGTCGGTTACGGCACACTATTACTTAATCGCACTACAGTAATGACTTTTTGGGCTAAGTTTCACAGTTTGCAAGATCCCATTAGCTTTTTATTCGGCCATGGCTTGGGTAGCTCATATGGCAACGGTTTCGATGCAGGACATATTGCACGTTTGTACCCCAATTACGGCATTAACTTAACCACTATTTCTACCTTGTTGTGGGATTTAGGTGTTGTTGGGCTAACAATGTATGTGAGCATTTTTATAGCCGCTTGGGTGCAAATTGGCAAGTTATGGCGCAATTCAACAAGCGCGCAGGTAAAAGCAGATTGCGTGGCGCTGCAAGCGGGCATTGCCTTAACTTTATTTTTCTTAATCTACTCCGATAGCCAAGTGAATTTATTAGTACATGAGCTGATTATTTCCCTAATGCTGGGTTACGCCGCTTTTTTGCATCAGCAACAGCATCGCGAAATACAATTAGCAAAAAAAATGCTTGTTTAACATGCATATTCTCTATTTAACCGCAGAACAATGGCCTACTTTTAGGGCAGACGTCACCACGTTGTTTGGCAAATATTTGCCGCGTTTTGGTATCACTTGCGATTTAGTCACAGAGCAAGAAGTGAACACGCAAAACGCGGCCAACTGGCCAGCAGGTAAGGCCGTATTATGCAAAGTACCTAAAAGCCGAGCAGGCCAATATGTATTGAAATTTCTGCATCAAGCCAAAACCTTAATCACTGCCGATTATGCGCAATATCAAGCGGTGCAAGTGCGCGATATGACACTAATTGCTTTGGTTGCGATTGTGATGTGCAAATTAAAAAAACGCCCATTTTTTTACTGGCTATCTTACCCCCAATCAGAAGGCCAAATAGTACGGGCCAAAGCGCGTGGTGCAAGTGCTGGTATGCGCTATTGGTTTCCGTTATTGCAAGGCATTATTGGAAAATTTTTGCTGTACAAAATAATCTTAGCAAACGCCAATCATGTGTTTGTGCAAAGCCAAAATATGCTTGAAATGCTGGCGCTACAGGGTGTAAGCCCCATAAAAATGACAGCAATACCTATGGGCGTAGATTTAGAAACAGCTGTTCCGCAGAAGATTCAAATCAGTGATGACGCTAAATTGTTAGATAAGCGAGTGCTTGTTTATTTGGGTACCTTAGACCAATCGCGTCAAATTCCTATTTTGTTTGAAATGCTTGTCATGCTAAGGCAACAAATGCCTGATATTTTGTTGGTGTTGGCAGGTGATACAAAAGATGAAACGCATCGCGAATGGCTAAAACAAGAAGCGCAAAGATTAAATGTGATGCAACATATTCTGTGGACAGGCTGGCTTCCGATGCATGAAGCATGGCGCTATGTGATGTCTGCAGAGATAGGCTTATCGCCATTTCCAAGAGGCTATTTATTGGATATGGCATCGCCAACAAAAGCTATTGAATACATGGCACTGGGCTTGCCTATTATTGCAAACGATAACCCAGACCAAATGCAAGTATTGCAAGAGAGTAGTGCAGGCATATGCGTAAAATTAAATGCCTCAAATTTTGCGCATGCGGTGCTTGGTTTAATTAACGATGAAGTACAGAAAAATAACATGGCACAACAGGGTTTGGCCTATGTTCGCAAAATACGTGCATACGATATTTTGGCAGAAAAATTAGCAGCTCAATACCGCCAGTTACAACATTAAAAAATGGCAATTTATGTTTACAGTATTTACCCCCACTTACAACCGTGCGCACACTTTACACCGCGTTTACGATAGTTTAGTCGCACAAACACATCGCGATTTTGAATGGCTTGTTGTAGATGACGGCTCTAGTGATGGAACGCAACAGTTGATTCAACAATGGAAAGCGACTGCTGACTTTCCTATTGTGTATGTGCTACAACCCAACTCAGGTAAACATATTGCGTTTAACAAAGGCGTTGCTTTGGCAAAAGGTGATTTGTTTTTACCAATTGATTCAGACGATGCTTTTTTGCCCGATGCAATAGAAAAAATGTTGTATTGGTGGCAACAAATTCCAACGCCCGAAAGAGCCCAATTTACGGGTATTGTAACCTTGTGCCAGTATGAAAACGGTGATATATGCGGCGATTTGTTTGCAAAACACCCTTTAGACACCAATGCCTTGGATTTAAGCCATCGATTCAAAAAACGTGGCGAATGCTGGGGTTTTCATCGTACCGATGTATTAAAACAATATCCTTTTCCTGCAGATAAAGCGGTGCGCTTTGTGCCCGAAAATATTGTATGGAGTGCCATTGCCAGCAAATATAAGATTCGTTGCATTAATGAACCTTTAAGGATTTTTTATCAAGACTCTGGAAATCAAATTACCAAAGCGAATCCGAAAAAAAAGGCCTTGGTAAAAGATTATTTTTTGAAATTAATTAATAGAGATTTTCGTTATTTTTTCGATGATCCAAAGACATTTTTCAAATGGGCTGTTCTTTACGTACGCTATAGTTTTCATGCGGCAGATGGTCGTTTTATGAATGTATCTAAGTTTTCAAATGTAGGAGCATATGCGCTTTGTTTGATGGCTTTAATACCTGGCTTGGCAGTGTTTTGTTTAGATACCTTTCGACAACTGGTAAAGCTATGAAACGGTACACCGTTACTTTATTGTTGCTGCTGATTAACAGTCTTTTATTAAGCACTACATGCTTGGCTGCCGATACTTGGGTGCCAGTTAAAGATGTTTCATTGATGGTTGAAGAAGGCAGTATTCTAGATTTTTCTCACTTAGTGCCGCCTGCCAAACCGATTAGCACGCATTTAATTGTGAATAATCAAGGACACTGGGCGCTTGAAAATCAACCAGATAAAAAACAACGATTATTGATTGGTTCCCTTGGTTTTGGGGTGGGTACAGGTAGCTTTCCCAGCCATGCAATAACCGATTTATATGTGCAACAGTTTCGTTTGCATGGCTACAATATGGCGCGGCTAGATTTTGTAGAGGCAACATTGATGGAAGGCCGCCAGCAAGATTTTGATTTTAATCCAGAGCAGCTAGACCGTTTTTATTACTTGTTAGCCGCACTAAAGCGCAACGGTATTTACTACATACTGAATGGGTTAAGCAATGATAACGGTGGTTACGGCAATGTAAATGAGCGATGGATAGGCAAAAAAGGCCTGCACACGGGTGTGTATTTTAATGCCGATAGCCAAGCGCATTGGAAGCAACTAATCACCAAAATGTATGGCAGTGTAAACCCTTATACCGGGTTGGCTACCATTAAAGACCCTGCTTTTGCAGGCATGATTTTAGTTAATGAAAACAACTTAACTTTTGTTAATCGCAATGGCGTTAAGCCTGTTTTTAAACCACATTTCGCCAAATGGCTTAAAGCTAAATATGGTAGTAATGCGGCACTTAAGTCGGCATGGTCTAGTAAAACCACTGGCGTGAGTGAATTAAAATCTGATGAAAATATAGAAACTAATCGAATCAACTTTCCAGCAGCAGATGCTTGGACATCTTTACGCATGGCCGATACACAAGCTTTTTTTGTGGATACCGAAAAAAAGACAGCCGACTGGATGACACAATATGTACGGCAATTAGGCTTTAAAGGGCAGGTCAGTAGCTACAATTTATGGAATGCACCAGCCTCTCATGCTACGCGCGGTCAATTTAGCTGGGTAGATATGCACAATTATTTTGCCCATCCTGATTATGTAGGTACGCAACTTAAGGTGCGCCAAGATAGCATGCTTGAAAACAATGCTAGTTATATTAGAGAGCTAGCTGCCGCAAAACACTTGGGCAAAGCTTATACCGTCAGTGAGCATGGCCAGGTTTTTTGGAATCAATATCGGCGCGAATCGGGCTTGGCATTACCTGCTTATGCGGCATTGCAAAACTGGGGTGGCATTTGCCAGCATTCTGGTGCTGTGGCATTAAGTTATGCGGGTAAGCAAGGCAAACCCAATATCATTAATTCTTTTGCGGTTGCGCAAGATCCAATATCGCGCGCAACTGAAACTTTAGCGGCGTTGCTTTATTTGCGTGGTGATGTAATGCCAGCGCTTAATACCATTAGCGTAAAACTCACACCGCAAGACGCCTTTCAACATAGTGCACATTTGGGCGCCACGCCCAGCGATGTTTCTAAATTAAGCTTGGTGACAGGGATTGGCTTAGATTGGCAAGCAAAACCTAGCCTTAAAATTCATGATAATGCAGCAGCCGAAATCGATTTTAATCAGCCAGGCTTGCGATTAAATAAAGCGGGCTTTGGCAAGTTAGTGCAGCCAACTTCTAACTTAGGCTTAACGCTAGATGGTTTGTTAAAAGAATACGCCAGCGGTTTGGCCTATAAAGTGAGTAAGGTGAAGTTGCTGGCTGATGACCGCTGGGCCGCGCGCGTGCAAAATTTGCGCGATGCTAAATTGATTGATACTGATAATTTAACCAACGCCGCTGCGGGTATTTACCAAAGTGATACTGGTGAGATTTTGCTAGATGCACCACAAAAACGCATGGTAGTGATTACGCCAAAAACAGAGGCGGTTGTATTTGATGCGCCAATGCCAATTCAGCTAAGCCAGCTTTCAGTATTGTCGTCTAGTGATGCGGCCTTGGTGGCTTTATCCGCTATGGATAGCGAAGCGCTGGCTAATAGTAAACGTATGTTGATTGTGCTTTCTACCGATGCCAGAAATAGCGACATGCGTTTTAGTGATGCAGATGAAACGATTTTGCAAGATATTGGCAAACTTCCAGTCGTTATGAAAGCAGCTAAGATAAAGTTAGCATTAAAAACACCTTACAAAAGCCAATTAAGTGTTTTTTCAGTTAACTTACGCGGTCAGCGTCAAGATGCAATTCCAGTTAAACAAACTGATGATGGCATTGAGTTTGAGTTGGATATTAGCCAATTAAGCCATGGCGCAACCACTTATTTTGAAGTGGCATCAACCAGCAGCAATCAGCAGAAAACGCCATCTTGAATCAAAACATACCTAAAAAAAGCCTAGCCATTGTGGTGCCAGAAATGTTGCCAGTGCCACCTGTAAAGGGTGGCGCGGTAGAGCATTGGGTGCATGAAGTTTCTCAACGGTTAAATCAAGCGCAATTTGACATCACTATTGTGTCGCGTCCAGCAGAAGTAAGTGGTGTTGAGAACGTTAAATATGTAGGCATTGCATGGACAAAAATAGAGCAGTTTTTTTACAAAATTAAAGAAAAAGTCAGCTGGCGAAACCCTTTGCGCTATTTGGCTAAAGTACAAAATGTGGCTTCTTATGGCCTGCGTATGGCTAAGCTGGTAAGTGAATTTGATGTGGTGGTGATTCATAACGAGCCTAATTTTTTGTTTTTTATGCAAAAAAATCCACAGCAAACCCTTATCTTACATATGCACAACGCGCATTTAGGCATCGCCATTTTTAGGCCATTTTATCGTCGTGCGCTTAAAAAGGTAGATAAAGTTATTTGCGTTAGTGATTACATTCGGCGCCATGCTGTGCAGTATTTTCCAGAACATGCCCAAAAATTTACCGTGGTATTTAACGCCACAGACCCTGAAGTATTCAAACCGTATGGCGATGAAGCGGCTACTCATTTAAAAGGCTTAGTCAATATAGAAGCCGATAAATCTTATTTGCTTTATGTTGGGCGATTAACTGAAATTAAAGGCGTGCATGTCTTAATTAAGGCGTTTATTAGCATTCACGCGCAACAACCAAACACACGATTAATTATTGCAGGCAGCTCATTTTTTGGTGGCGCGGCTAAAACAGGCTATGAACAATCGTTAGTTGAGCTAGCAAAGCCAGTGAGTCATGCGATTGTTTTTACAGGTTTCATACCACATGAAAAATTACGATACATCTATTCAGCAGTAGATATCGTTGTGCTGCCCTCTGTGTGGCAAGATCCTTGTCCACTAGTAGTGCTAGAAGCCATGGCATCTGGCACTTGCCTGATAAGCTCTGCCGTAGGTGGTGTGCCAGAGATTGTTAAAAATGGCATCAATGGCCTATTAGTGAATGCAGGCGATTCCGAGCAGCTAGTTAAATTGGCAGTAGAAATTTTATCTAACTCGCTATCCAAAACCCAAATGGAACACGCCGCCCGCCAGCAAATATTGGCTGGATATACTTGGGAAAGATTAGCCAAGGAAGTTGAATTGGCGCTTTTGACGAAAGATAAATTGTAAATGATTGCAATCGTATATCCTCAATTTTATGGCGTGGGCGGTATTGCCCGCTATTTAGATTCATTTTTATCTAACTTGCCAAAAACCGCACCTAAAATTTATGTGATTACAGGCAATGAACACAAAGTAGAGCGACATTATGAAGGGGTGGAGATTATTCACATCCCGTTTACTATTAGCCGATTTAATTTGTTTATTTGGGGCTGGAAAGCCCGCCAAATTATTAAGCGTCTTTTTGCAGAAGGCAAGATAACGGCCGTCAACTTACATTTTCCGCCCATGATTCCAGGCTTGTTATTGCCTAAACACATTCCGATTTTATTGACCGTTCACTCTACCTATTTAGGTATGTCTGGTCAGTTTTATCCTGAAAAGTATTACACGTCTGAAATAGGCTGGATTCCTTTAAACATAAAAATGTGGATGGAGTCGAGGCTTTATAAAAATTGTAGGGGCGCGATAACGCTGACCGAGTTTGGGCGGCAACAAATGCTCGCTTATGGCTTTAGTAAGCCCATCACAATCATTCCAAATGGCGTTGATTTAAACCAATTTAAAGCCAACAGTGAAGTTGCTAAAGATATTGATGTGATATTTTCTGGCAGGATTGAGTTGCTAAAAGGCAGCAAAAAAATGGTAGAAGTGTGCAAACAGTTGGTGGCAATCAAAGCAGATATTCTGATCTATATTGTCGGCTATGGAGATCAGGAAAGCTGGGTGCGCGAGCAGTTGGTAGGTTATGAAAAAAATATTGTGATGACTGGAAAAGTGCCATTTTCTGACATGATGGCATTTTATAATCGCAGTCAAATGTATGTTTCAACCTCATATTATGAAGGTTTGCCAGGCACTTGTTTAGAGGCCACTGCAATGGGTTTGCCTACTATTGCTTGGGATTTTTTGTTTTATCATGGGCTAGTTGTGCCAGATAAAACAGGATATTTGATTGAGCCTAATGACAGCGCCGCAATGGCACAAAAAATTGTGGATGTTTTAAATGACCAGCAAACATACGCTAGATTAGCCGAAAATACGCGTGCGCATGTAGAAGCTCATTACGATTGGTCGCATTTATCTCAGCAAATATTGCGAGTTTTTGGGTATTAATTTACACCAAATATTCGGCGATAGGACTATGCCAATTCATTCTATTGCAATCTAGCGACATTAATCTGCAACTTGTAAAAGCAAGATATTCTTGCTTACCTTTTAGTTAATGGATGCTGATGATGAAAAATACTCGAATTGCTGCAGTAGTTGCAGCTTTATTTATGCCTGCAATTGCGGTGGCAGCCACGCCAATTGGCAGTATCACTAAAGAGTGGACTTACAGCCATGATTTAAGTGGCATAGAAGGTTTAACTTCTGAGATTTCTGCTTATGACCGCGTTACCAATACAATTTGGGTAGCAGGTGTTGTGGGTGTTGATGTATTAAATGCGACGAATGGTTCATTGGTACAGCATATCGATACGTCTAGTTTTGGTTCTATTAACAGCGTAGCCATTCACAACGGCATGGCAGCGTTTGCTATTGAGTCTAGCGTTCAAACCAATGCAGGCGTAGTAAAACTGTTTGATACGACATCGCGTTCATTAATGAGTGGTGTGAATTCAATTTCAGTAGGCGCGTTGCCAGATATGCTGACTTTTACACCAGACGGCAGCAAATTGCTGGTGGCTAATGAGGGCACACCTTCCGTATACGGTGCCGAAATTGGTAAATCAGTTCCGAAAAATTTTGGCCCAGCCGCGTTAGATCCTGTTGGTAGCGTAAGCATTATTGATATTGGTACACGCGCTGTTATTGCCACACCAGGTTTTGTTGGCGTTACCCAAACTGGTAGCAATATTCGTACAAATACAGGTATGGATTTTGAGCCAGAATACATTGCTGTGAACGCATCTGGCACCAAGGCTTATGTAACATTGCAAGAGGCAAACGCAATTGGTATTTTAGATTTAAACACCAACAGCTTTGAAAAAGTGGTGGGTTTAGGCACTAAAGATTTTAGCTTGGCTGGCAACATGATTGATACCAGTGATAACGATACCATTAATTTTGTTTCGGCTAACGTAAAAGGCTTGTATATGCCAGATGGCATTGCAGCTTACGAATCAGGCGGCGCCACATTTTTGGTAACAGCCAATGAAGGTGATTTCCGCACAGAAGATGGCGACCGTGCTAACGCTGGCACAGTTGGCGCTTCAGGTGATTTAGCTAATTTGCGTATTTCAAGTACTGATTCATCACCAGGCAATTTGTTTGCGGCTGGCGGTCGATCATTTTCAATATTAGATGCTAACGGTAATTTAGTATTTGATAGCGGTGACTTTTTAGATAAAAAAGCAGCCGAATTAGGTATTTATGATGACGAAAGAAGCCGTCAAAAAGGTGTTGAGCCAGAAGGTGTAGAGTTGTTCAAGCTAAATGGCCGCGTAATTGCTGCCATTGGTTTAGAGCGCACACTCAAAAGCGCTGTAGCTTTATATGATATTACAGACCCAGCAAACGCCAGCTTTCTAGATATGATTGTAACCGATGGTGATTTGGCGCCAGAAGGCTTAGAGGCATTTACGATAAATGGTAAATCGTATCTTGCTATTGCTAACGAAACATCAAACACAACAACGTTGTATAGCCTAGCCCCTGTGCCAGAGCCAGAAACCTATGCGCTATTGATTGCAGGCTTAGGTTTGATTGGTTTTAGTGCAAAACGCCGTCAAAAATCAGCTTAATTTAAACTAGCAGATTCATTAAAAAAGCTCGCTTATGCGAGCTTTTTTATTTGCATCAACAGCACAAAGTGCTAAAAATTATGTGTTACTTGCATACTTAAAATATCTACACTGCCATCAAAGTCACCTCTAACTCTACCTTTTCCTAAGGGCAGGGCAGCGGTTTGGTTATCATCAATATCTGTATCACTAATAAATAAATGCGCATAACCCACATCTAATTTAGTACTTGGCGTTGCTTGCCATCCTGCGCCAAAACTAATCCATTTTCTGTCATTGTCAGGAATCCGCGTTGTTCTGAACTGTTCACTTACTGGCCCTTCATCAAAAGCCAAACCTGCACGTAATTTAATGGTGTCGCTGTAATGATAGTTTACAGCCACAGAGTAACGCATATTATTGCTCCAGTTTTCAACTGTGCTAGATAATAATGTGCCATTTGTACGATTAATTGCTAGCTCTTGAAACTGACTCCAGCGAGTCCAAGTTGCATCTGCCATTAAATCCCAAGAGTCATTTAATTTGCTAAATCCACTTAACGAAAATGATTCTGGTAGTGTGACATCCGCTTTCACATCGCCATTTGGCGTTATGCCATCTGAAACCGAAAATTTCACATCACCTTTTAAGTGTTGCTCAACTTTAGAGCGATAAGATGCACCAATTCTAGTGTCACTAGTGAGTTGATAAATAGCGCCTAAGTTGTAGCCAAAACCCCAGTCGTCACCCTTAACGGTTGAGCTTCTTTCAGAGGCGCCTAGGTTCACAGCGCTGGTTAATTCAGCTTGCGCCCACATGGCAGAAACACCAAACCCCAAAGATAGTTGATCATTCACTTTAAAAGCTAAAGATGGGTTGATATTAATGGTTTTTAACTCAGATTTAATGCCTTGAAAGCGGCCAATCCAATCTTTGTCATATTCTGTTTTAAGACCAAAAGGTGCATTCACGCCTAAACCAAATTTAACTTGTTCGTTCAAGGGCATAACAAAGTAAAAGTTGGGCACATAAGCTAAATCGCCTGCATTGCCGCCTTCGCTACCCAGTGGCCTAGCAGTACCCGCAACAGAACCCTGATTATTAAATTCGATACTTGGCTTAATTAAATGCAGCACACCAACCGCTTGTCTGCCTTGTATGTATGTCATGCCTGCTGGGTTTGCGTATACAGTGCTTGCATCTTCAGCAATGGCCGCAGCACCCGCAAAAGAGTTGCCTAAGCCGCTACCACTTTGCTCTGCCAGCCCAAATCCAGCGGCTTGTGCGGCAAATGGTGTTGTAAAAATCACACAAGAGATAATGAGTTTTTGCATTATAAAAGCCTTCAATTTATTAAAGTTTTGCAATTTTAAAAAGAATATCACATCAATAACTTACAGGCATCTTTTCGTGTGATTTGTTGAATAAGTAATTTGCTTTTGTTGTAGTTAGCCAACATTTTGTTAGCCTGCTAACATTTTTGTTTATAGACTAGTAGCGTGTAAAAAAACATTCTCTTGAGGCGCTAAATTATTAAGCATATAGTCTTAATCATTAATAGTTATATATCGGATAGTTATATTGAAATTCGAGAATTAAATCTATTGTTATTTAGAAGTATCCCTTATTCCATTTTCTCAGGAGGCTAGTATGAACACAGTCGTCAGCTTTAATCAATTTAATGCTTCAAATTATCAGCAAATCAGTACACGTTTTGATCATGAATTTGGTGTGATGTGGTCAATTATGCAACCTGAACCTAGACCCTGTTTTAACAAAATTTGTTTAAGCGATTTGCTATCGCATCACACAGATTTGCAGTCATCTAAAGGTGAAATCATCGCTGAAGGAAAAGCAAAACAGGTCAATTACTTAGTGTTAGCCTCATCAATGGATGGTGTGTTTAATTTAGGTGGCGATTTATCAGTATTTAAACAATTAATCATCGAACAGAACAGATCGCATTTATTAGAATATGCCAAGTTATGCATCGAAAATTTATGGACCTTTTACAATATGGATGCGCCAATTACAACCATTGCCCTGGTTCAAGGCCAAGCGATGGGCGGCGGCTTTGAGTCAGCATTATCAGCGCATTTACTTATTGCAGAAAAAAGTGCAGTAATGGGTTTGCCAGAAGTCTTATTTAATTTGTTCCCTGGCATGGGTGCTTTAAGCTTTTTATCAAGAAAAGTAGGTATGCACACTGCAGAAAAAATGGTGCGTTCTGGCAAAATTTACACAGGCGAAGAGTTGTATCAAATGGGCGTGGTTGATGTGCTGGCTGAAGATGGTCAGGGTGAATATGCCATGAATAATTGGATTAAGAAAAATCACCGCTCATTGAATTCTTTCCAAGCGATTAATCGCGCAAAACAACGTGTTACACCCTTAACTTATAAAGAGTTATACGAGATAACCGAAATTTGGGTAGATGCCGCGCTGCGTTTAGATGAGCGTAATTTGAAAATAATGGAGCGTTTGGTGCGCGCGCAAAACACAAAAGTGAGCAGCGAGCCTGTGCAGTTAGATCAAAAACAAACAGCTTAAGCTTGGTTTATCTATTAACATGAGTGGCGCCTATTTCATTCGTTTTGATTGGGCGTCTAAGGTAATCTTCTACCGCTAAAGTAAGGCTGGCAAAGTCGGCATTAAGCGCATCAAGCATAGCCATTGATTGAGCAATATCAATAGAGCGGGTTAATTTGCTCACTAAATCGGTCGTGGCTGCCAGTTTTTTAGCGCCAACACTTAGGCTATTACCTTTTAGTGCATGGCAAACGTCATGCAGCTCACCAAAGTTTTTCTGTTTAACGGCGGCTTCAATTTTATAAATCAGTTTAATAGAGTCGCTTAGATAGTTTCTAAGCAGGCGGTGCATAAATAAATCATCGCCTGCACCAATTTTTTCAAGCTCATTCAGCGTAATAATATCTAAAGCAATATTATCTGCCGCCAAATCAGATTCCACATCCACCGTTGTGCTCAGTGCATTGCGCATCCATAGGTCTGCCGTATTAGGCGCAAGTTTTAGAATGGTTTCAATGGTGCTAAATAAAGTAGCTGCCTCAATTGGTTTGGTTAAAAAGCCATCAAAACCTGCCTCATCGGCAATTTCTCTTGCAGCAGAAGTTGCATCTGCGGTAAATAAAATAAAGCGGGTATCTTTGTCATTTGGGTTGGTAAAGCGATACAGTTTTAAAGCATCTGCGCCATTCATGCCAGCCATATTCAAATCAGTAATCACTAAATCAAAACGTTGGCTTTCTAATGCATCTAACATTTCATCGCCATTTTCGGCAATGTGCACTTGGTGGCCAGGCAGTGATAGCAAGCGAGTGATAATTTTTTGATTGGTGGCTTCATCTTCACACACCAATATATTCAGCGGATTTAAAGGTGCAATGTTATTAGCACGCACTTGGCCTGCCGCAATTTTCTGCTCTTCAGATATTGCTTGATCTGGCAATTTATTGCTGTTTGCCATAGATTTTTCTAAAGATAAATCAAACCAAAAACGGCTACCAACACCTTCGGTACTTTGAAAAAGTAAATCACCTCCCAAGGCTTCAACCATGTGCTTGGCAATAGTTAAACCTAAGCCGCTACCGCCAAATTTACGCGTAGTCGATGAGTCCGCTTGGGTGAAACTATCAAATACTTTGTTTTGCTTATCTTGCGGAATACCAACGCCTGTATCAGCTACTTCAAAGCGCACTAATACCTTGTTTTCATCCTCTTGCAGGCTAATTGCCGAAATTGTTACGCTGCCTTTTTCGGTAAATTTAACCGCGTTACCCATTAAATTTGCCAGCACTTGGCGAATCACAAAAGCATCGCCTTTAACAGCATGTAAAGAATCTGAAATGCTCACGCCAACTTGAATACCTTTGGCCGCAGATTGTGAGCGAAAAATTTCCAACGTGTCACGTACGGCTTCTTCAGCTGAAAAATCAATGTGCTCAATGGTGAATTTACGCTCTTCAATTTTAGTAAAGTCTAGAACGTTATTGAGTAATGAGAGCAGTAATTTAGATGAGCTATCCAACGTTTTAAGTAAATCGCGCTGGTCAGCATTAAGCGGTGTGGTTTTAAATAAAGTGCTAATGCCAATAATGCCGTTAAGCGGTGTGCGAATTTCATGGCTCATATTGGCCACAAATTGCGTTTTGGCAAGGTTTGCTTCGGCCGCCTTTTCGCGTGCAATTTCTGCTTTAAGGGTGGCTTCGTGCATCCTGCCAATCAGTTTAGATACATAAAGCGGCAGAGCAATTAGCATAACAATTAAGCTGTAACCAATTGTCTGATGCGTTTGCCAATAAGGACTTATATTGGTTGCAATTAAAAATCCAATAATGCTAATAATTTGTGAGTGATAAAGATATTTTTTTCCGTATCTGAATCCGTTGCCAAAAATTACCCATAGATAAACCGCTACTAACATCACACCAATATCAGCTGTAAGCGCCATAAATATTGATGCAGCGCCAATATCTAGCCAAGCGCTAGCAATGCGGCGATGAGCTGGTTTAAATTTGTTATTTAAAATGGTGGCTACTAAAACTAGCGCTAGCAATTCAAATACAAAATCAATTTTAAATGCGATGTATTCTTGGTTGCTTAGTGTGTTGTTAAAATAACTAAAAGTGATTAAACCTAGAATAACAAAGCCTACCGCTATTCTAATATAAGCCTGTTCAAGCTCAAGCGGGTCGCATTTTGCGGCCATGCCTTTATACCAACTTTTAAAATTATTTAACATATTTAAGTAATTAAGCCTTGGCTGTAATATTCTTTGCTTTGTTCTAATAATTGCTTGGCAATTTTCGCAAGCTCTTGTGTTTGCACAGGTTTGGTTAAACAGGCGGATGCGCCCGCTGCTAGCAGCTCTTGATGAATATTAATCTCTTTTAACACTGTAACCACAATAATGGACCTTGTTAATACGTTACAAGTGTTTTTGATCGCCTGCACAAATTGCATGCCGTCCATTTGATGCATGCGAAAATCGGTGATAATCAAATCAACTTGCTTATTCTGCATCCATTCTAAAGCCTCAACTGGGTTTGTCATGGTGACGATTTTCAAATTCATTTTAAGCGATTTTAAAATAGCGGCATGAATATCCAGCACCGTTGGCTGGTCATCAATTAGCAAAGCGGTTTGCTTAAAATTTGGTGCGCTTCTAATGCTACTAATACTCATATTAATCAATAGCTTTATTAATGAATCGCGGTTGCGTGTTCAGATAGAATTTTTTCTATCTTGCTACGAATAGACAGCATGGCTGTGACTAGCTCAGGGTCAAAATGCTGACCACTTTCATTTTGAATATATTCAAATGCTTGGTCCACACTCCAGGCTTGTTTATAAGGCCGCACGCTTGTCAGTGCGTCAAACACATCTGCAATTGCCACAATTCTTGCTGCAAGCGGAATATCGTTACCTTTAAGCCCATAAGGGTAGCCAGTACCATCGTAACGTTCGTGATGCGCCAAAGCGATTTCGCCACCTTTTTGTAGATATTTAGAAGGGCTGTTTTCTAATATTTCATAACCAATAAGCGGGTGTCTGCGCATCGATTTAAGCTCTTCTTCGCTTAACGGGCCTTTTTTAAGCAAAATGCTATCAGGTATGCCAATCTTGCCAATATCATGCAAAGGCGCTGAAAGCTCAATCACTTCCGCCTCATCTTCACTCAGGCCAATCGATTCTGCCAATGCCCTGCTGTAAAGCGACATGCGATGCAAATGCAAAGCCGTGTCATAATCTTTATGCTCACCTGCGCGCGCCAAGCGCATTAGCGTTTCTTTTTCGCGCGCTATAATTTCGGCTGTTGCGGCTCTTACCAAGCTTTCTAAAAGTGTACTTTTGTTTTGTAGCGAAATATGTTGTTGGCGCATAGTCAATAAATTACGCGTACGCGCTGTGCACTCGTGCACATCTACTGGCTTGCTAATAAAATCAGCAACGCCTGCATCCAGCGCCTCATAGCGCGTTTCTGCATCTTTTTTGATGGTAATCATTACCACCGGCACCGATTCATATTTAGGCAGCGTTTTAAGCAATTTTATAAAGTCCCCACCATTCATTTCTGGCATTACATAATCTACAAATACTAAATCGGCAGTATGTTGCGTTGCCCATTCTAGCGCCTGCTCAGGATTATGCTTTTCGATAATTTTAATCGTTGGATTAATGTTTTTAACCACATGCGAAAGAATCGTTCTACTGGTTGATTGGTCATCGACGATGAGTACAGAGCAATCGTCAAACATTTGTCCATTGTTCATGCTTAAATTACCTTAATGAGAGCTACCGCTACTCACTTTAAAAAGTAGGTAGCAATATTTAGGCCAACAAATTTTATTGCTGGCAGGATATAAAATTAACTTAGGTTGTAGAATAAAAAAACAATAACTATTTAAAAATCATATAGTTACATATAGTTTATTTTATAAACAAAGCTTCATGTTTATAGTCAGACATTTTTGTTGTTTGTATTTGAAGTTTTCTAGGCAAAACTTCGTCAACTAAGTGATTTATTTTGACATACTCAGATGACAATTAATAATTATTTTTGAGATTTATTTGCTTGCCAGGTTTTAAATCAAACGCAATGCAGATGCGGTTATCCGCACTATTAAATGGAATGGTGCGATGAAAAAGAGAAGAGGGAAATAAGACAATATCGCCAACATTTGGCATGATTTGCGCAACAGGAAAAGCAAGCGGATTCAGCGGTGGCTTAATAGGGTAATCGTCGCCATGTGTGCCGTATTCAAATGCGCCTTCTAGCCCATTAGTTTGTGGCATGGCTAAATACACGGCGCCGCTTATCCAGCCAATTTCATGAATATGCGCATTTAAATGGCCGCCTTGCTGCATTTTTACATACCAAGAGCTAGTAAACTCCAGCTCATCTGGAAACGCTTGAATTAATGCGCAATTTGCCTCTGCAAAATGCTGTTTATAAGCTAAAAATTGCTGCTTAATTAAAGCGGCCAGTGTTTGAAATGAGCGCTCACTACGCTTAAATAAATTGCCTGCCGATTGCTGTCCATTGGTTAAACGGCCTTGCTTGCGCTCTGCAATATCTGCGGTATGAATATCATGCAAAAGCTCTGCCAATAATGTGCCATTTGTTAATTCAGGTATCGATTGCCGATACACAAAATCTAAGCCATTTGTGCAAAACTGGTATGGGTCTGGCGCGGCAAAGTTAATGCTGTAATGTGTAGATAAGGTGGCTAAAAAAGGTGAGCAATGCTGGTTTTGTGGCAAAGTTTTAATCAGCGCATCTCTGCGCGTTTTAAAAGCATCAAAATCTTCAGCTTTATACAAACAATACAGACACTTTTCTTGCCAATCATCTAATTGCGATGCCTCAAAGTAAGGAATTGCCTGCGCATATTGTTTGGCCAGCACCAAAAATTCTGCCATATTGTAATTGGCTTGCGCATGGCTGGGGTTAAGCGATAGCGCTGCTTGGTAACTCTTTACCGCAGCATCCATATCGCCGTTATCTCTTAACGTTTCGCCTAAATTATTATGCGCATCGGTATAGTTGGGGAATAGCGCAATGGCTTTTTGGTAACTATTAATCGCGTCATTTAATGCGCCGTTATCGCGCAAAGCCGTGCCTAAATTAAAATAGGCGCGCGCATCTTGCGGGTTAATTTTTAAGCCTTGTTGATAGCTTTGAATCGCCGCATTAAGCAGGCCCTGTGCCTGCAATACCGTACCCAAATTGCCATAAGCTTCAAAAAAATCGGGCTTTATTTGAATCGCTTTTCTGTAACTGTCTGCTGCATCGTTTAATTGTTGAATGTGCGTTTGTGCAATGCCCAAGTTAAACCACAAATCAGGCGTTTTGGGCTGTAATTTAAGTGCATTTTTGTAGCTTACAACGGCTTCGGCAAACTTTTGCTGGCCGTCTAAAACAAGGCTTAATATATGATGCAAAATAAAAGTGTTGGCATGTTTGCTGATTAAACTTTTCGCCAAACTTTCGGCCTGCGGCAATTGGCCGCTGTTTAATAAGCCAATCAGTTGTTGAACATCTTGCGGTTTTGCTGGTGCTAAATTTGAATTTGCCATACTTTTGAATTTAACTACTTTTGAATTTAACTTAAGTTAGTTTAACTAAAACTTTGTTGTAATCTGGCCGCCATGCGCTTTAATAATTGCATGGCAACCCTTGGTTCGTCAGATAACATGGCGTCAATACTTTCCGCATCAATCACAATAATGCGTGCTTGAGTTGACGATACCACGGCATCGGCAACCGCTGGTTTTTCGCTTAGCATTGCCATCTCGCCAAAGTAGTCACCTGCATCTAATTCGCGAATCACAACGCCGTTTTGAATTAACTGAATACTGCCTTCAACCACATAATATAAGTTGCGTTCAGTATTACCTCGCTCAAAAATGGCATCATCTTTTTTTAATGTAAGGCCATAGCGATTCATTAGTGTATCAATATAGTTGGCTTTAATAGGCGCGCCGTTAAATAAGCGTTTTAGTAACAACACATCTTTTTTACGCAGCGTTGCAATCAATTCAGAGCCTAGTAAAAAAACAGCAAAATTCAGATACAGCCAAGTAATCGATACAAACATGGCTTTCATGCTGCCAAAAATGGCGCCATAGTTTTCATTCAGTGATAAAAACAAACCAAATGCAGGGCGCATCAGCAGCCACAAAATAGCTGTTAAGCCAGCGCCCAGCCACAAATGTTTAAAGGCAACTCGCATGGGAAAAAATACTTTATAAAAAACAGCGATTAACGATGTGGTTAATAGAAAAGTGCTGATTGAGCCGACCAAATTAATTTCTAAAATAGGCAGATGATTGGCTAAAAATCGGATAACTTGTTCAATGACAAAGCCTGCAGAAGTGAATAAAAAAAAAAGTAACAAAATGCCCAGCACAGATAAAACGTCTTTAATTTTGCGCTTAAAATAAGAGGGCGCTTCAACCATTGAGGCAATGGTGTAAAAGGCTGAACGCATATTGGCCGCCAGTGGAGTAATTGTCCATAACAGCACAAACACGCCCAGCGCACCCCAAGCTGCTTTGGTTTGAGTTGCGCTGTACACTTCAACCATAATTTTGTTGCTGAATTCTGGTACCAAATTACCAGTCAAAATTGCCAGTTTCACAATGGCAAAATCAGATGAAAATACTAAATGGCTGAGTAAAAAGAAAATCAGCAATATCAACGGAATTAAAGCAAATAGCGCATAAAACGACAATGATGCCGACAGGCTTAATATATTGTGGCGCGCAAAGCCGCCCAGCGTTTCGCGTAACACAAATAAAGGCGTTGCATATTCATGGCTGGCATAAGCCGCCATCGGCTTCGAAAAAGCTGGGTGATGCGCCAGATTTTTCATCGCCAATATTTTGCTGTCTATCGCATTTTGCTTTGCTGAAGACGTTTCTTGCGGTAAAGGTTTAGCCAAATTGCACTCTTTATATAGTTTCAGTCGTATAGCTTAAGTCAGCGATTTAAATGCTTCTGTTGCGGCAATTAACGCGCTTGTTACGCCTGGCTCCATTGCAGAATGTCCTGCATCAGCCACCATGGTGAATTTTGCATGCGGCATCGCTTGATGTAAGGCCCAAGCCGTTTGTGGCGGACACACCATATCATAACGCCCTTGCACAATAATCGTTGGTATATTTGTTAATGCTGTCGCTTGCTTTAATAAGTCTTCGCCATCTACAAAACATTGGTGCTTTATGTAATGTATTTGAACCCGCGCACGCGCCACTTCCGTTAACTGTTCTTTGCGAATGTCTTCATTTGATTTGCTTTTAGCTTCGCTGGGCTCTGGGCTGGTAGCCGCTGGCTTAAGACGCATAATTGCATTTTCAAAAGCATTCCATTGCACAGCAGCCTCACTACTAATAGCTAAATCATCATTAAAAATAAGCGATGCATAAGCATTCAGCACATCATTTCGTTTATCTGGCGCTAAATATTGCACAAGCTTATGCCAAACTTCTGGATAAAAATGCTGCACATCACCCAAAAACCATTGTAATTCTGAAGGGCGGCTTAAGAAAATGCCACGCAATGTTAGCGAGATAATCTGTTCTGCATGCTTAACCGCATAAGCTATCGCCAATGTACTGCCCCAAGATCCCCCAAATACATGCCACCTATCAATATTCAAATGTAATCGAATCGCTTCAATATCATCCACTAAATCTTGAGTGGTATTGGTTTGTACCTCACCTTGCGGATTACTGCGGCCACAGCCACGCTGATCAAATAACACAATTCGATAATGAGCAGGATCAAAAAAGCGGCGCTGCGTAGGATTGCAGCCACTACCTGGGCCACCATGTAAAAATATGACGGGCCTACCAGCAGGATTGCCACATTCTTCAATGTAAATTTCATGAATACTGTCTACTTTAAGCCAGATTTTGTTAAAAGGCTCTAGCTCTGGATACAAATTGTAAAAATTTTCTATCATTAGGGTGAATGCTCTTTCTATTTGATTTTATTGAGTATTTTAAAATTACCAATAAATTTATAAAGAAATATTCAAAATAAATTGAACATTTGTTAATAAATTGTAACTAAAGTGTTGCAATTAAAATTTACTTGTTTTATATTGCAGTTCGCGCAGTACAAAGCGGCGATAAGTAGACTTTAAAATTTGTTATAAAGCACTTGCAACTCAATTGTAAGACATAAAAATTGTAGTGCAAGTTGTCATAAAAATAGCAAAATTTAAGTTTATTTTTAATTAACCCTTAGTAATATAACTTTGGAGATAAAGATGAAATTCAACACAATTAAACTAGCTTTAGGTTTAGTTGCAGGTGCAACATTGGCAATGCCAATGATGGCATCAGCTGCTGCAGACCAAGAAGCGGCAATTGCAAATGCTAACAACTGGGCTCACCCACGTGGTAACCACACAAACCAAGCATACAGCTCATTGTCACAAATCAACAAAGGTAACGTTAAAAACCTTAAAGCAGCTTGGACATTCGCAACTGGTGTAAACCGTGGTCACGAAGGTTCACCAGTTGTTGTTGGTAACATGATGTATGTTCACACAGCATTCCCGAACAATATCTACGCGCTAGATTTAAACGACAATCAAAAAATCGTTTGGTCATATTTCCCAAAACAAGATCCATCAGTGCAAGCTGTTTTATGTTGCGATAACGTTTCACGTGGCTTAGGCTACGGCGACGGCAAAATCTATCTACAACAAAACGACGGTAACATGGTTGCTTTAGACGCTAAAACAGGCGCTAAAGTATGGTCAGTTTTGGTTAACGATCCAAAAGTGGGTGCAACAAACACTAACGCACCACACGTAATCAAAGACAAAGTATTAACTGGTTGTTCAGGTGCTGAATTCGGCGTACGTTGCTTCTTCGCTGCTTACAACATCAAAGACGGTTCATTAGCATGGAAAGCTTACTCAACAGGCCCAGATGCAGAAGTGTTAATCGGTTCTGATTTCAACTCAGCAAACCCACAATACAACGCTTTATCAGTTTATGCTGATGTAAACGGTGGTAACAAACAAGGCGGTTCTTTCAAAGCTTTAGACGCTAGCCAAATCAAAATCGGCGAAAAAGAACTAGGCACACGTACATGGTTGAAACCACAAGCAGTTAAAGATGGTTGGCAACATGGTGGTGGCTCTGTATGGGGCTGGTGGCCGTATGATGCACGTACAAACTTGGTTTACTACGGAACAGGTAACCCATCAGTTTGGAACCCAGATGTAC